>Ga0082335_1003069_pt1 | contig 28561 bp, 24 predicted proteins | sample Subgrocontami58m_FD_72375 | JGI IMG/M metagenome (GOLD analysis project Ga0082335, IMG submission 72375) | Subsurface groundwater microbial communities from S. Glens Falls, New York, USA - GMW37 contaminated, 5.8 m (SPADES assembly) (version 2) ...
CCCGCAAAATGGACGCGCTGTCGCTCAAGTTGGCCAGCCCCGGAATTCCGCCCAGGTGCGAGCAGGCCCCGAAGGCGATCAGCAATTGCGACTTGCGCCGCATCAGGTGTGCCATCTCTTCCTGCTCGGTGGTGCGAATTGCGCCGTTCAGGAATGTGGCCAGGATCGCGCCGTCGGCCATGGCTTCCACGTGCTTGCGCTTGAAATCCAGCGCGACCGGCCAGAAGACGATGTCCACAGCGGCCACGACATCGAGAATCGCCTCGGCCAAGTCCACGACGGCTTCCTCGCAACCGCCGCAGGAGGCGCACCAGTAAAATGCGACTTTTGGTTTCTCGGCCATTAGACGGTCACCTCCTCTAACTCTTCGGCAAAGGTCTCTTGCGGCGCTTCCCACCGCAGCGGCCCCAGCGCGCGCACTTTCTCCACCATGTCGGTAAGAACGGCGCGGAGCTTTTCTCCTTCGGAGGCAGAAATCCACTCCAGCCGGAACCGTTCGTCCTGCATGCCCATCTCGCGTAGCACGCGCTTCAACAGGTGGTAGCGCCGGAGCGCTTTTTGATTCCCTTCCTGGTAGTGGCAGTCGCCGGGGTGGCACCCCGCCCCGGGGGGCCCTCACCCCGGACCCGGCCCGGCCCGCCCGCCCGCCCGAGCCACGCCTTGCGCGACGTGCGGCCATCCACTATGCTGGGGGGCACGGCACAACGAGGGAAGGGACCATGGACCTCACGCTCATCGATCGAAATACCAACCGCGAACTGCCCGATCCCTACGAAATCCGGATCCTCGGCTGGACCGAGGAACGCTACTGGACGGATGCCCCCGCGGATCGGTACTGCGAGTTCGTGGATGGAGAGGTGATCATGCCTTCCCCGGTGGACATCGAGCATCAGCGCACGGTCGGTCTTCTGTCCTTCCTCCTCCACGGGTTCTGCACCGCGCGTGGTGCCGGTGAGGTGCTGACGGGTCCGACCGCGGTGCGCCTCCGCCCGGGGCTCGCGCGGGAACCGGACCTGTTCGTCCTGAGCCGGGCCGACTCCGCCGCCGCAATCGGCTCACGCATCGAGGCCTGCCCGCTGCTCGTCATCGAGATCGCCGGCGAAGACAGCGAACGCCGCGACCTGAGCGAAAAGCCCACGGAGTATGCCACGCGCGGCATCGGCGAATACTGGGTGGTCATGCTCCGCACGCGTGAGGTCGTCGTGCACCGGCCCGGCGCGGCTCCCGTCACCCATGCTACGGGCCGGGTGCAGAGCTCCGGCCTCCCCGGGTTCTGGGTCGAGGTGGACTGGCTGCGCCGACCGGGGGCGATGAACGGCATCGACTGCCTGAAGCAAATCCTCGGCGCCGCGACCCTCTGATCGCGCGCACGGTCGCACGGCCACGCTTGCCTCTCCTCCCCCCTCCCTTTACACTCCGCGCATCCCCCAGCCAGGAGGAAACCATGGCCGCCCGCCGACGCCCCGTCCGCCGCATCGGAATCCTCACCGGCGGAGGCGACGCCCCCGGACTGAATGCGGTGATCCGCGCGGTCACGCGCAGCGCGCATCGGCTGGGGTGGGAGGTGATCGGCATCCGCAACGGATTCGAGGGGCTGATCACGCTCCGGGGCATCAACCGGCTCGATGCGAACGAGGTCTCGGGGATCCTCCATCGGGGCGGGACGATTCTGGGGACGAGCAACCGGGCCAACCCGTTCGAGTACAAGGTCACCAAGGGCGGGAAAGTCGACCTGTGCGACAAGTCGCGCGAGGTGGTGCGGAACTTCCGCCGGCTGGGGCTTTCCGCCCTGGTGGTGATCGGCGGCGACGGCAGCCTGCGGATTGCGCGCGAATTCGCGCACATGGGGCTGCCCATCGTCGGCGTGCCCAAGACCATCGACAACGACGTCGCCGGGACCGACACGACGTTCGGGTTCGACACCGCGGTGGGTACCGCGACCGACGCGCTCGATCGCCTGCACAGCACCGCGGAGAGCCACGAGCGGACGATGGTGGTTGAGCTGATGGGGCGCTATGCGGGGTGGATCGCCCTGCATGCCGGGATCGCCGGTGGCGCGGACGTGATCCTGCTCCCGGAGATCCCCTTCGCGCTGGACGCGGTCTGCCGCAAGGTGCGCGAGCGCTATCGCAAGAAGCGCAATTTTTGCATCGTGGTGGCCGCGGAGGGCGCCGCGCCGGTGGGCGGCAGCTTCGTGACGCACGGTCCCAAGGAAGCCGGGCGCGAGGTCCGGCTCGGCGGCATCGCCGAATGGCTCGCCGAGCGGATCCACGCGGAAACGGGCCGGGAGACGCGGTCGTTGGTGCTCGGGCACCTGCAGCGGGGCGGGGCGCCGTCATCGTTCGACCGCCTGCTCGGCACCCGCCTGGGCGCGGCGGCGATCCGCGCGATCCAGCGCGGAGCCTTCGGCCGGGTCGTCTGCCTGCGCCACCCGGAGATCGTCGAGGTGCCGATCTCTCGCGCCATCGCCCACCCGAATCGGGTGCCCGCCAACTGCGACGCGGTCCGGGCCGCACGCGCGCTCGGGATCGGGTTCGGCGACGAGCGGGAGTAGGCGCTCGAGCCGCAGGTATCGCTGAGTTCGGGCATCGATCACCCCCCCCAATGATGGCGGTGGTGCGCCCAGTACCCACGGTGCCAATCCCAGGGCTCGTGGCAGGTGTCGCAGTAGTAGACCCGCGACGGCGCCCATGCAGTCCCGAGCAGGTAGTCCACCACCGGCCGGCTCACGCCGTTCTTGAGCAGGTACTCGACCGCTTCAGAGCGAAGGTAGTACCGCCCCTCGGATTCCGCGACCCGCGCAATGACGTGCTCGTCGGGCACTCCGGCCTGCTTCTGCGCGACGATCTCCTCGAGGCTGGGCGGCTGGGGCCGGACGTAGGCCGTGGTGGTGCAGCCAAGCATCGTCCCAGAGAGGAGAAAGAGCCCGAGCGCGAGCGCCCGGCGGAGCGCGATGTCCGTCTGCCGGACACTTTCAGCCCCGTTCCGGGCCCGAAAGGGTCGATTATCGAGCGAATAGCTCATGAATCGTTACTCCTTGAAACATCCCATTCGTAGATTGCAAAGCCGATCTTACACCGGCGCAAGATCGGGCTTGCGAGCGCGAACCACACAAATTATCAAGCTGTTTGCCTTAAACGACTTGCGAGCTTGACAAGGGTTGAACATATTGCGGTCCAAGATTCGCTTTAGCAGATCCCCATCTGAGACCGAAGTGGTCAAGGCCCAGGGATGACGAATCGGAACATGCGGGCTGGGCGGGCTGGGGATGGTGGAGCGGGAGGTAGTCCAATGAAGAGACAGATGCGGATGCTGGGGCTGGCAGTGGCCGCCCTGATGGCCAGCGCGAGCGCGCTCGCTGAGACGAAGCCGGCGGTTACGTTCTCGCCGGCGTACACCGGGAACTACACGCACTACGGCAGCACCTCGCGCGGCATCACGTATGTTGTGATCCACACGATCGAAGGCACGGCGGCCGGCGCGATCAGTTGGTTCAAGAACCCCGTGTCGAAGGTCTCCGCGCACTACATAGTGGACTACAGCGGGGCGATCACCCAAATGGTGCCCGACGGAGACATCGGGTGGCACGCCGGCAACTACGACTATAACAAGAAGAGCATCGGGATCGAACACGCCGGATACGCGGGCAAGGACTACTGGACCGAGTCCATGATGGTGGCATCGGCCAAGCTGACCCGCTGGGCCTGCCTGACCTACGGCATCGCGATGGACCGGAAGCACATCATCGGCCATATCGAGGTCCCCGGCGCGACCCACACGGACCCGGGTCCGTACTTCGACTGGGATCACTACATGGCTCTGGTCAAGGGCGGGTCGAGCGGAGGCGGTGGCGGCGGGGTGACTCCTCCTCCTCCGACGAGTTCCGGGCTCAAGGGGCGCAAGTGCACGGTGGCTTCCCTGAACGTCCGCACGGGCCCGAGCACCTCGGACGGGATCCTGGGCCAGGTCAAGTCGGCGCAGATCTACGTGTCGATGACCGCCAGCGGCGGCTGGTACAAGATCTGGTTCAAGGGCAACACCGGTTGGTGCTACGGCCCCTACACGGCGGCGGTGGCCGGCGGTACCGCGGCCAAGGTTACCATCGGCGCGCTCAACGTGAGGACCGGGCCCTCCACCGGCTACGCGGTGGCCGGCACCACCCACTCAGGCGAACACTACTGGGTCATCACGTCGTCCTCGGGGTGGAAGAAGATCTACTGGGGCGGCGGAGCGTACTGGGTCTACGGGAGCTATACCGGGTCCGTGACCCTCTAGCGAGAAGGCTTCGAACTCGTCCAACGTGAACCTCTCAGAGCGGGTGGTCCGCAGCGAAACCGGACCGCCCGTTCTATTTTCGGTGGGAGCTTGCGGGGCGCCCGGCGCGCGCGATCGCCGGTCCGGAACGGGGACGCCGGATGCCGGTTCGGTGGAGTTGCGGCTGGCTGAAGCCGCTCTCGATCTGCTACCTGCGTGTTCCAATTCACCCGTGCGCATGGGATTGGCAGGGCGCGAAATTCTCCTCGTCCCACCCTGCACGGACGCGTGAAACGAAGCCCGTAAGCTCCCAGGAAATCCCTCCGCATCGCCTGTGAGGCCGCCGTGTTCGACCGACCCGCCGCCAGGATCGTCGTCGCCCTGCTGGGGGGCTTCGCCCTCCTTTGCGTCGGCTTCTTCTTGGGAAAAGGCTCCGGCCCGGTACCCGTCCGGAACGCCCCGCCGTCCCGGTCCCCGGGCGCGACCGTCCGACCTGAGCCCCTCCGCAACGCCCCCGCTCCCAGCGAATCGGCGGCGCACGGGAACCCGCACGAGGGACACGAAGAGCACCATCACTTCCCCCCGGAAATCCCCAGGAACGAAGCCTCGGGCAGCGATTCCGTCCGCCCTTCCGGCTTGGAGAACCTGCGCGACCTTGCGGGTCTGCTGCTGGGGCTGAGGACCGCGGTGGCCGAAGGGGATCCGACGCTGATGACGCAGTACCAGCAGGCGATCCTGCAGTTCACGCGCGGGGACGAGGGCAAGGCGCTCGAGGTGATCGAGGCCTTCCGCAAGGAGGAATCGAGCTCGGTGCTCGACATCCTCGCGAGCGCGATCGCCTCTGACCCGAGCTTCGCCTCGAACCCACGGATCCAGGAAGCGTTCCTGGCGATCGCCGAAAAGGGGGACGAGAACGCGGCCCGCCGCCAAAGTGCCTTCTATTTCCTGGGCCAGGCGCACCAGGTGCCGCCCGGGCTCCAGGACCGGATCGCCGCATTTGCCCGCGCCGAGAGCGACCCGGCCCTGCAGTCGGGCGCCATCCAGGCGCTCGCCCAATTCGCCCGCACCGACGAGGCGCGAACCGTCACGGTCAACACTCAACTCACCGACCTCGCCCGCGGCTGCACCGAGCCGATGATCCGCGCCAACGCCATCTCCGCCATCCAGTCCAGAGCTTGCGACGAGGCGGCGCTCGCCACCGTGGCTGAGTTCCTGCGCGCCGACCGCGATGGCGAAGTGCGCCGCGCGGCCGCGGAAGTCCTCGGCGGCGCCCCGGTCCAGAATCGCTTCGTCGCCCTTGCCGAGCTCGAAAAGGCCTGGCGTGCGGAGCCCGAGGCCGACGTCAAGCGCGCCATCCTCATCAGCATCGTCCGCGCCGGCCGAGCCGACGCGGCGGCCTCCCTCGAGCGGCTTCCCCCCGATCCCGCGCTCGCGCGCGACGTGCAGGACTACCTCCAGATCCTCAACGCCGGCGAGACCGACACCGCCCGCATCTTCGAGGAGAAGGCGCGCCGCGAAGCGCAACGGTGACCCAAGGCGCCTGGGATATCGCTCCTCTCGCCCCGGAATCCTACCATCCTCATTCCGAAGCCGCGTATCACGAGTCGGAATGCGTTCCTCTCGGGTCGGAAAACGCTCCTCCCGAGTCCGAAACCGCACATCGCCAGCCTGGGATCGTCCCTCCCGACCAGGGCGTCGCTCCTCCCGACTCCGGCATGCCAAATCCCACGCGCGCGTCGTCCATTCCCCTGCCGGACAAGCACTTGCGAGAAACTTTGGCATGAGTGATCTTATGCGCTACGCCCCCCACCCCGCAGCCCTTCCCGGCCCCGAGCTACTCGGGCGTCGTCCAGGAATCCCGGGTGCGGACCACGCAACCTCAACGCAACAGCGCCTTCGCCGCCGCCAACGCCACTTCGGGGTCGGTCGAGCCGGCGAGCTTGAGCAGCACCGCGTCTGCCGCCGGGTCCTTGGCCCGAGCCAGTGCCTCCGCGGCTCGCAGCCGCACCCGCTCTCCGTCGTACGAAAGCAGCCGCCGAAGCGTCTCGGTCGTGGCCTCGCCACCGATTTTCCCGAGCGCAATTGCGGCTTCCTCCTGCTCGGCGTCGGGCGGAGCCGGGTCCCCGGTCACGAAGGCCTGGAGCGGCTGCGCCGCGGCCGGGTCCACCAGCGCCCCCAGCACCAGGATCGCCTCGCGCCGCGCGTCCGGGTACCCGCTCTTCAGCATCGCCAGGATGAAGTCGAACGCCTCCCGCGCCCCCAGCTTCGCCAGCCCCCCGGCCGCCTGCAGCCGCACCGGACGATGCGGGTCCTCGACCAGCGCCTTCGATAGTACTTCGCGCGAGCGCGGGTCCGCGATCTTTCGCAACGCCAGCGCGGCTTCCAGCCGAACTCCGGAATCCGAATCCGCACCGAGCGCCTGCTCCAGCGCCTCCCGCGCCCGACCGTCCGCCAACTCCCCCAGCGCGTGCGCGGACCAGACCCGCAGGTCGGCCTCCGCGTCCCCCAGGTTCACCACCAGCGTGTCGAGCACCGCGCGACCCCCGACGTCGATGATCGCCTGTGTCGCCTCGATCTGCACGTCGACGTCCGGCGTCTTCAGGCAGCCTTCCAGCTCGTTGAGCTGGCGCACGTCCCCGAGCGCGTAGAGCGCCCGGTACACCCACACCCGCGCCACGCCGTCCGGGATCGTCACGTCCGCCTGCAGCCCCTCCTTCAGCGACTTCTCCTTTACGTCCGCCGCCGCGCGCGCGGCCCACAACACCCAGCGCGGCCGGCGGCTTCGCACCCACTCCGCCAGACACTTCACCCCCTCCGCGCGGCCATTGAGGTGCAACACCGCCGCCGCCGCCGTCGCGTATTCGGGAGTCGGATGCTTCAAGAGCTCGATCAGGGCGCCCAACGCCACCCCGCGCGGGCCTGCGGGCAGCTCCGGTTTCTCCGCGGCTACGACCACGCCGAGGCCTTCCTGCCCCGCGCCCCCGACCGGCACCGCAGTGCCCGCACCCCCCGCATCCCCCGCCGGATCGGCCGTTCCGGGCTTCGCCGTCACCGCCTCCGCCGCCTTCAGCGGCAGCGCGTCCAGCGCAAATCGGTCGGGCTCCAGCACCGCGTCCAACCGCACGTTCCGGTGCTGGAACGTGAGCCGCACTTCCTTGTGGGATTCCGCCAGCCGGACCACCCACTCCTCGCGGACCACCTTGTTTTCGTACTGGTGCACCCAGACCCGCAACTCCCCTCCGTCCGCCCGCTCCTTCCCGCGCCACAGGCGCTTCACCGCTTCGTCGCCGTAGCTGTGAACCGTGCACTCCTCACCCCAGTAGGTCCCGACCTCCACCCCCGACTGCAGGTCGACCAGCAGGTCGGCTTGGCTCTCCATTTCCCGGAAGACCCAAGGGAGCACCAGCGACTGTGCCAGGTAGGGGGTCGCCTGGTATCGGTCGAGCATCCCAGAGATATTGTAGAAACGAAGGGGATCGGGAAGGGGCTGGAGCGACAGCTTCGACTCGCCGGCCGCCTGCACGCCGAAGCTCGTCCCGTCCGAAACCAGCCGGAAGTCCTCCGGACCAGAGGCGTCCAGTTTGAACTTCCCGGGGTGCTGGACCGTGACCTGGAGACGCGCCCCCTCCAGGACCGCCTTTCCCCCTTCGGCCACCGAGAGCACGATCTCTTCGTAGTAACTTTCTACGCCTGAATACTTTGCGGGAATATTGCGGATCTTGGTCTCGGGTCCGTCGCCGGACTTCAGGAGGCCGCCGATGGTGTTGCAGCCGGCCATTCCGAGAACGAGCAGGAGCGCCGGGCCCAGAGCGGCTGGACGCATGGTGCCTCCCTTGCGAGACTTCGGATTGTACGCCCGAACATTAAGGTTGCAACACAATAAATCGTTGACGGAAGGAAAGCCGCTAGCATACGTTAGCGCCTTGATCGAGACGCTGGCTTCAGCTGCCGATAGGGGAATGAGGGGCAGGCCAATGCAGCGGCCCCGGTCCCAAGTTAGAGGGTGTCTTCGTGCAGATCTCGCGCTCATCGAATCTGTTCAAGCATCTACTGAACCTCAATTCCGTCGACTGGCGGGCGCTGCTCAAGCGCCTGATCACCTTCATCCCCGATTTCTACTGGAACAAGAAGGGGACTTCCGCCGCGCTGGTGAGCATCACCCTCGAGGTCACGTATCGCTGCAACCTCAAGTGCGATTTCTGTTTCGAGAAAGACACGGTCCTCAATCAGCGGCACGACGAGCTCACGCTGGCCGAGATTCGCGATCTGGCCAGGCAGGCGCGCCGGCACTTTGCCAGCTTCTTCGTGACCGGGGGCGAACCGTTCGTCCGCAAGGACTGCACCGAGATCCTGGAGACGATTCTCGCCACTGGCTGCCGCGCCGGGGTGAACACCAATGGGATGCTCTTCACCAAGGAGCGGATCGATCGCCTGGTCAAGGCGGGCCTGAATTTCGTGATCTTCTCGATCAATGGGCCGCACGAGGTGCACGACAAGGTAGTGGGGATCAAGGGCGCCTTGGCGCGAACGCTGGAAAACCTGCGGTATTTTGCCCAGCACAAGGGAAAAACGAAGATCTTCGTCAACGCGGTGATCTCGGACAACACCTACGAGTCGATCGACCAGGTCCCGGCCCTGCTCGAGGGGATCCCGATCGACGGCATCACCTTCCAACACGAGAGCTTCCTCACCCGCGAGGAGGTGCGCCAGCACTACGCGGTCTGGGAGCGACGCTTCCCGGGTGACAAGACCGAACTCGTGGTGAACGTGAAAGAAGGGCCGATGCCCGATCCTGAGCGGATCTACGAGAAGGTCCGTTCGCTCCAGCAGGAAGCCGAGCGCTGCGGCGTCCACATCGTGGAGAAGCCGGAGCTTTCCCAGGCCGAACTCGAGACCTGGTACAGCGAGCACTTCCGCATTCGCAGCAAGTGCGTCTATCCGTGGACGGAGACGCGGGTCAAGCCCAACGGCGAAGTCGCCCTCTGTCCCTTCATCCCGCAGGTCATGGGCAACATCCGCAATGACCGGCTGGACACGATTCTGAACAACGACACTTACCGGGCGCTGCGTAACGGCATCCGCGACGAGGGCGGGCTCTTCCCCGGCTGCGCCCGCTGCTGCAAGCTCTACCGCAACGTCTCGACCCGGGTGATGACCAAGGCCGAGATACGCGAAGGCGAGCGCTACGTCCCGCTGCCCGTCATGGCCATGGAAGGGCACGGGTAGGACGGGAATCCGCCCCTGCCGACCGGCCCGCTCGGAGGCGGGGGCCTCCTGACGCCGCGTGCGCCGGTCCGGCCGGCGCGGGGATCGCCTCGGCCGAACCACCCCATATGCCTAGCGCGGCCTGGACGGCCGCAACCAAACCCGTTCCCGTTCCCGTTCCCGACGGTTGGGTGCGGGAACGGGAACGCGAAAATCCTCGCGCGCCGCGACAATTCCCGGGACTGAATTGTTTATCCGGTTGACTGGCAATCCGCCTCGTCAAACGCCGTGGACACTGCCGGTTGGGGTCGTGGACCCCACCGGCTGTGGGTCGTTCAGTCAACCGGACAAGCATACCACCCCATTGAACGGGACGGGAGACCGGCGCGCTCCGCGCCGCTCCCGGAAGCGAGCGTGGCGCGATTCGCAGGCCTCTCCGTGCCCCGGGCCCGGGTCGGGCTCCTTCTCACCGCCATGGTCTGCCTTTTTTTCCGCCTGGGTGAGCTGGCGCTGGTCGAACCCTCGGAAGGGCGGTATGCCGAGATCGGGCGGGAGATGCTCGAGAGCGGCGACTGGGTCACGCCCCATCTCAACTACCAGCGGCATCTCGAAAAGCCCCCGTTCGCCTACTGGATGATCGCGCTCGGGATCCGCGCCTGGGACGCGGACAACTTCGGCGCGCGGTTCATGGCCACGGTCTTCGGCACCCTGCTGGTGCTGCTGGTGTTCGAGATCGGCGCCTGGCTTTACGACGCGCTCGCCGGTCTGCTCGCCGGCCTCGTCCTGCTCGCGCATCCGCTGTTTTTCGTGGTGGTGCGTAGCGCCACCGCGGACGTCTTCGTCACCGCGTGGGGTGCCGCCGCGGTCTGGGCCTTCCTGCGCTGGTACGACGCCCCGACGCGACCGGTCTCCTGGCGGCTGGTCTACTGGCTCTGCCTCGGGGTCGGGATGCTCACCAAGGGGCCGGTGGTGTTCGTCCACGGGCTGTTGCCGGTGGTCGTTTTCCTCGGCCTGCGGCGCGAGTGGGGCGTGCTCCGCCGGCTGGGATTCATGAGCGGACTGCCGCTCTCGCTGATCTTCATCGTGCCGTGGATGTTGTTGCTCGAACGGGGCACGCCGGGGGCGTTCGAATACCTGGTCCTCCGCAAGGCGACCGGTGCGCTCACCTCGAGCGCGGGCTATCACGACGAACCGCTGTGGTACTACGTCCCGGGGCTGCTATTCGGCTGCATGCCCTGGTCCTTCTTCCTGCCGGCGTTCTGGAGCACCGAGCTGCGGCCCAAGGTCGAGCCGGACTTCAACCCGCGCACGGCCCAGAGCCTCTCCCGCGGCCGCGATGTCGTTGCGGGGGGCGAGGTCGGAGATCTCGAGAAGCCCCCCGTCGGCGGCACGGCAATCGGAGCCGGGCACCTTGCGGAAGCCCGTCGCCGCTGGGCGGCGCTCTTTCTCTTCGGCTGGTGGCCGGCGCTGTTCCTCGTCTTCACCGCGTCGGCGGCCAAGCTGATGACCTACCTGCTGCCGATCACGATCCCGATCGCGCTGATGAACGGGCGCCTGTTCGCGGAGATCCTCCGCCGTCCGGAGGCCCGGCTTCCGCTTCCGGTCGTGGTGGCGGCCTACGCCTGGCTGGTGCTGATCGCGGTGCTGACTCTGGCCGCGCCGGTCTTCCTGCTGCTCCCGCAGGAAGGCCTCATGGCCGGTGCGCATGGGGTTCTGCCGCTGGTGTTTCTCGCCGGCGCGGCGTACCTCACCTCGATCGCGGCGGTGCGGAGCCCCGCTCGGCGGGGATGGGTCCCGCTCCTGACCGTCGCCTTCCTCCTGGTGCTTTTCCAGATTGGCATCTCAGGCCGGAAGGCCACCGAGGTCCAGTACAGCAGCGTGGAGCCGATCGGCCGCCACCTGCAGGCGCATGCCGCGCCGGGAGCCCGGGTCGTCTGCTACCGGTGCTTCATCCGCTCCATCCCCTTCTACGCGCGCCGGCGGGTCTATCTCGTGGACTACGACAAGGAGGACGACGTCTTCGATCGTCAGGCCCCGGGCTTCTCCGACTGGGTCCTCTTCGGCCAGGACCAGCTGCTGGCCATGGTGAAGGGACCGGAGACCGTTTGGGTGATCACCAAGGTCAAGTACCTCGAGGCGAGCGCGGAGCTGGCTGCGGCGACGCGCGTGGTCGATCGGAACGGTAGCGTCGTGCTGCTGACGAATCGGTGACGCGCGCGGCGGCTACACGGAGCCGCAACTGGCAGTAGTCCCGCGGGCTCGTGGTCGCCAAATCAGATCGCGCCGAGGGTGCGCAGGAACCGCAGCACCACGAGCGTGGCGTCGCCGCGGTTCCAACGCGCAGGGGCGGACCAGCCGCCGTCTTCGCGTTGCGCCTCCTCGAGACGCGCCCGCGTCTCCTCGAACGGGCCGGTGCCGGCCGTCATCCCCGACTGCATGAGGACGTCGGCGAGGATCGGCAGGTCGGACCCCACCTGCTCGCCGGAATGGAGCCACGCAGCGATGATCTGCTGGCAGCGATTGAACTCCCAGGCGCGCGGCTCGAGCGCGGAGCCGAACACGAGCAAACCGAGGGCGGGGTAGGGAAGCCCCTGGCCCCATACCTCCTCGACCAGGTCTTCATCGATGCCGAGGAACTGGCGGCCCCATTCGACCTCCCGCGAGTCGGAGAAGCCGGTGCGGATGAGCGAGGCGAGCGCGTCGATCGTGGACGACCAGATGGTCCAGCGGCGCGTCGGCCAGAGACGTCGGGGGATCTTCTGGGCGTAGAGGGCGACGTCCTCGTCCCACGCGCCGTCGCTTCGCTGCATGATCGTGATGAAGCTGATCGTGCGCAACGCCGTCGGGTGGGTGGAGAGCCCGAGCTCGGCGAGGATCCGGAGCGCCTGGACGCTGGACGACACCGTGCTGACCTCGCCGGCGTAGTCGGGCTCGAGTCCGTGGCCCCAGCCGCCGTCCTCGTTCTGGAAGCGCATGAGGTCGCGGACGGCGGCCTCGGGATCGACCGGCTTGCCGAGGAAGTGGTCGAGCCGGAACTGGTCGTAGAGGGCGCCGTTCTCGCGAACGAATTTCAGCGCGCGCTCGAGATCGACCATCGGGACGGGTCCTTCGTCAGGGCTTGCGGGCTCATTCTAGGGCGGGGCCACGGCGGGCGCAAGGGATTCGCCCACGGCCCCGGCCGCCGGCCGCGGCCGGCTGCGAACGCCGGGAAGTCTGCCGGACCCCGCCGGGACGGTCCGGGGAGCGGCCCCTTCGCGGCCATCGGCGCCACCCTCGAACCGGTCGCACCGACCCGACGAGCGTCGACGAACACCCGTCGGTTGCATAAGCGGCGCCGGCGCGTTAGGATTCCGGCATGCGCATCTACCCGTTCCGCCCGCGCCGCGGTCAGCGCGGAGTCGCCCTCATCCTGACCCTGCTCGTGCTCAGCGTGCTGGTGGTCGTCGTCTCGCAGCTCGCCGTCGCGACCAGGCTCGACCTCAAGATCTCCCAAAATTACCGCGGGGACGTTCAGAACACCTACGCCATCCGCGCCGGCATCAGCTACGCCAAGCTGTTCCTCAAGTCCGACCTGGAGAACGCCCCGGACGCCGACACCCTCCACGAGACGTGGGCAAAACAGTTCGAGCCGATCCAGATCGGCGAGGTCGAACTCCAGCTCTGGATCGAGGACGAAGACCGCAGGTTCAATCTCAATACCATCGTCGACCCACAAGGCGCGGTCGTCTCCCGGACCAAGGACCAGCTCACCCGCCTGCTGCAGATCCTGCGGACCAACGACAACAGCCTCGTTCCGCGCTTGGTCGACTACGTCGACAAGAATACGGAGGGCCTGTTCGAGAAGGGAGCCAAGAACCGCCCGCTCTACACCGCGCGCGAGATTCGGGCAATCGAGGGTTTCACCGACATCGTCCTCTTCGGAGGCACCGGAACGGGTGGAGTCACCCCCGGGCTGCTCCCCTTCGCCACCACGTGGTCGGCCACGGCGATCAACGTGAATACCGCACCCGTCGAGGTACTGCAATCGCTCCATCCGGACATGAGTCGCAACGTCGCGGAGGCAATCGTCCACTGGCGCAGCGTCGAGTCGACGCCGGGCAAGGGAAACGTGTTCCAGCAACTTCCTGGAGACCTCACAAAGGTCCCCGGACTCAAGGAGGACCTGGCCAAGAAAATCGCGCCCTCCCTCGCCGTGAAGAGCACCGTATTCCTGGTGCATCTCCGCGCCCGGCGGGGCTCGATCGAGCAGCGCGTCCAAGCCATCCTGCGCCGCGACCAGGGGATCGTGAAGACCGTCGCCCTGTTCCAGGACCAGACGTACCGGAGCAGCGGCATCCTCGACGAGGAAGGCGAAAAAGAAGAAGCGGAGCGCTGACCCGGCTCTTGACCCGGGATACCACCGCTCGACCCCGATGCAGCCACTATCCCGTCCTGCCTGAGCTGCGGGCTCCGCCGAGGCGAGCTTGGCGCAATCGAGCGCGCCGAAGCGGAGCGCTGACCCGGCTCTCGACCCCGATGCGGCCCGCCTGAGCTGGGTTCTGGATTCCGCCGAGGCGGACTTGGCGCAGTCGAGGCGCACCGAAGCGGAACGCTGACCCGACTCTCGCCCCCGATGCGGCCACTGTCCCGTATCGTCTGAGATGTGGCTGGCCGCGGCGGACTTGGCGCAGTCGGGGCGCGCCGAGAGGCAAGGGCATGCGAAGCATCGGGGACGTGGCGCAGCAAGGTCCTGGGCCTTGGGTGGGCGTCCGGCCGTCCCTTCTGAATGAGGCTGGACGGAAACTGGACCCGCGCTTCCTGGCGGCATGCGCCGCAGCCCCGCCGGCGATCAACCCCTGGACGCGGAATGCCCGACGCGAGCAAGGCCTCGAGAGCGCCAAGTCGGCGGCGGGCCCACGGCGGCAGCGATCACCAACTCCGATCGGCCATTCGTGCCGGGTGCGAGGTTACTGGCCCTGCGGGGCAAGTTCTTTCTCCGCGTTGTCGTCCTCGTCGCCGCCGGAGTTTTCCGTGGCGGTCGACATCGTGGAGTTGTTGATGGCGTCGTGGCCGGCCTGGACCGTCTTCTTCAAGCCCAGGTGGGCGAATTCTGCCACCAGGGCGAGGGTGGCGAGCATCATGAAGAAGGTGACACCGACCGATTCGACCAGCGCCTGACCGCGCCGACGGGAAAGGGACTTGCGGTGGAGCATGGAACTTCCCCTCAACGACCACGTGGGCAGAGTTGCCAACTCCCTCGGCACTGGCACACACACTTGCGTAGATCAGGGTACAGTCTAGCACGCGGGAATGACAAAGTCAAGGGACTCTCTGGGTCCCTGGGTCCTGCGTCGTCCTTCCGCATCCTCAAGGGAGAAGGCTGGTTGCGCGAAATCCTGCCGCTTCGTTCGAGCCTGGCCTGCCCCGCGCTCCGACCCCGCACGGAGCGTGCCACTCGGAGGCCGATCTGTGCCAGAACCGGCCGCGAAATGAATTGACACCATCGTTCCGGGACCTATAATTGTATCTCCACTTTCCGCCACTCGTCCGCGGGGGCGCATGCGAAAACCCTGGATCGTCGGCAACTGGAAGATGAACACAAACCTCCGTGAGGCGGTCGCGCTCGTCAACCAACTTCGCCGCCTACTCGACGGAGTGGACGGAATCGATGTCGGGGTCGCGCCCCCGCTGGTGTACCTGCTCGACGTGTTCGACCAGGTGCGCGAAACGCCGATCCGTCTGGGCGCCCAGAACATCTATCCCGAAGCCAAGGGCGCCTTCACCGGGGAGGTCTCAGGCTGGATGTTGCGCGATTGCGGCTGCAGCTTCGTGATCGTCGGGCACTCGGAGCGGCGCCAGCTTCTCGGGGAATCCGACGAACTCGTGGCGCGCAAGGTTCTTGCCGCCCTCGCCGTCGAACTCTCGCCGCTCCTTTGCGTCGGGGAGACATTAGAGCAACGCGAGCGGGGCGTGACCGCGACGGTAGTGCGCAACCAACTCGACGCGGTGCTGCAGAAGATCGAGCCCGCGCAGGTCGCGCGGCTCACCGTGGCATACGAGCCGGTATGGGCGATCGGCACCGGGCGAATGGCGACCCCCGCGCAGGCCCAGGAAGTGCACAAGTTGATCCGCGACGCAGTGTCCGCCCGCGCGGGCGAAGCGACCGCGCGCGAATTCCGCATCCTCTACGGCGGGAGCGTGAAACCCGACAACGTGAAGGACCTGATGACCCAGCCTGACGTTGACGGAGCCCTGGTGGGAGGCGCGAGCCTCGATGCCGAAGGCTTCGCCGCGATGGCGAAGGCTTCCCGGAAGAACTAGCCCGGCCCCGGACGGGGTGGTACAGCGTGGAGCGACCCGCACATGATGGCCTTTCTCGGCGTCGTCCTTTCGATCCTCTTCTTCCTCGTCTGCCTCCTGATCATCCTCCTGGTGCTGGTGCAACCGCACCACGGAGAGGGCTTGGCAGTCGCTTTCGGCGGAGGCGGCGGAGACTCGTTTTTCGGCACGAAGGCGGTCACCCAGGCGGCTCGCCTGACCATCATCCTGGGCTCGATGTACGTCATTCTCGCACTGGTGCTCAATGCCCGCCCGCTGCAAAGCGCGCGCACGGTGATCGAGCAGCCCGTCGAGAAAGGCGAAGAAAAGGGCACGGGAGAGAAGGTCGAAGGTCCGGAAAAGGCCGAAGGGCCGGAGAAGGCCGAAGGGCCGGAGAAAGGCCCGGATCCGCCCAAGTGAGCACCGCTGCCACACCTTCCCTGGAGCCTCGATGAACAGCATGACGGGCTACGGCCAGGCCTCCTGGTCGGGCAAGTCCCTCGCCATCGACGTGGTGGTGCGGTCGGTGAACAACCGATTCCTCAAGGTGGTGACCCACATGCCCGAGGACCTGGAGCCGATCGCCGCTCAGGTCGAGGAGACGCTGCGCAAGCACGTCGACCGCGGCACGGTCCATGTCGAGGTGCACGTGCATGGCTCGGCGGCGCGGGCGCTGCCCGAGATCAACGAGGAGCGCCTCGCGGCCTGGTGCAAGAAGCTGCGCGCAGTGCTCAAGAAGGCGGGGATCAAGGAGGAGCCGGGCCTGCAGGCGCTGCTCTCGCTCCCCGGGGTGCTCGATGCGCCGGAGAACGGCGCGGATGCGGCGGAACTCGGCCCGCGGGTGCTCAAGCTGGTCGACGCGGCGGCGAAAAAGCTCGCGGAGATGCGGCGGGGCGAGGGCGCGCGTACGGGCAAGGAGATGACCCGGCTGGCCGACGCCCTCGAGGCCGCGGTGACGCAAGTGCGGTTACTCGCCCCGCGCGTGCCCGCGGCGCACCGCGACCGGATGCTCGAGCGGATCAACGCCCTGCTCGCTCCGGGTTCGCTGCCCGTGGCGCCCGCGGACCTCGCACGCGAGTTGGCCATTTGGGCCGACCGCTGCGACATCAGCGAGGAGCTGCAGCGTCTCGGCTCGCACCTGCACCAACTGCGCGCGCTCTTGAAATCCTCTGGTGAGGCGGGCAAGAAACTCGATTTCCTCACCCAGGAGCTGCTGCGCGAGACCAACACGATCGGCTCCAAGGCGAACGACGCGGAGATCGCGCAGATCGTGATCGACATGAAGAGCGAAATCGAGAAGCTCAAGGAACAGGTCCAGAACGTCGAATGAAACCCATGGCCGACGCGGGTCCCAGGATCCTGGTGCTCTCCGGCCCTTCGGGCGCCGGCAAGACCACGATCGCACGGCACCTGGAGCAGGATGACCGCCTGCGCCCGTCGATTTCGGCGACCACGCGGCCGAAGCGGCCCTCGGAGGAGGAGGGGAAGGACTACTATTTCCTGACGCGCGAGCTGTTCGAACAGTGGCGCGCCACGGGGGAGTTCATCGAGACCGCCGAGGTCTTCGGCAACCTCTACGGTACGCCCCGCAAGGGTCTCCGGTCGATCCACGAGGGGGGGCGCACCCCGCTCCTCGACGTCGACGTGCAAGGTGCGCGCGAGTTGCGCCGGCTCGGGTACGGCGGGGTGTACGTGTTCATCCGGCCGCCCGATCTGGCGACGCTGCGCCAGAGGCTCGAGCAGCGGGGGACGGCACCGGCGGAGGTGGAGCGGCGACTCGCCCGCTACGAGTGGGAAATGTCCCACCGCGCCGAGTTGTACAATTTCGAAGTGGAGAACCGGGACCTTGACCGGGCGATCGCCGAGGTCGAGACCATTGTGAAACAAAACCTGTTTGGGGACAAGTGAGGAGATGCTGCACATGGAAACCAGGGACGGTCGCGCCCGAATCGACGAGGCCCTGGAACGGGTCGGCGGACGCTTCAAACTCACGGTCCTGATTCAGAAGCGGGTGCAGGAGCTCAACAAGGGGGCCCCCCGGCTGGTCGATTCCGAGTCCAAGAACCTGATCGATGTGGTGATCGACGAGATCCTCGCCGACAAGATCTACCTCGAGGCGGACGAGACGGCCACGCACCCGCCGGCTTGATTCCCCACCCGGGCGCTGCCGGGGAAGGCGCCCGTACGCGCAGGCTTCCCGGCTTGGGGTCCTCCCTCGCGCGGCCTGGACGGCCGCAACCAAACCCGTTCCCGTTCCCGTTCCCGATGGTCGGATGCGGGAACGGGAACGGCGAAAATCCTCGCGCGCCGCGACAATTCCCGGGACTGAATTGTTTACGTGGGGAGCGGGACCGATGACGGAAAAGGGGAACGAGCGCCTCGTCCTGGTCGGCGTAACCGGGAGCATCTCCGCCTACAAGGCCGCGGAGGTGGTGTCCTCGCTCGTCCAGCGCGGGCACGAGGTGCTGGTGCTCATGACGCGCGCCGCAGTCCGGTTCGTCGCCCCGCTCACATTCGAGGCGCTGTCCCGGCGCCGCGTGGTGGTCGATCCGTTCGACCCCGAAGCCACCGTCGGCACCGAGCACATCTCGATCGCCGACCGCGCCGCCCTCCTCGCGGTCGCCCCCGCCACCGCGGACGCGATCGCACGCCTGGCCCATGGCCTTGCCGACGACATGCTCACGACCACCGCCCTCGCCCTCACCGTCCCGATGCTCGTGGCCCCGGCGATGAACGACAACATGTGGCGCCATCCCGCCACCGTCGCCAACGTCCGCACCCTGCGCGAGCGCGGCTGCCGGTTCGTCGAGCCTGAGGAGGGGATGCTCGCCTGCGGCCACGTCGGCATGGGCCGGCTGGCCTCGCCCGACCGGATCGTCGCGGCGATCGAGGAGATCCTCGCCTCCCGTCCGGACTGAAAGACGGAGATGCCGCGCTGCGGGTTCAGCGGCACGCGCGCGGCGCCTGCCTCACTTCCCGCCGTAGAGACGCGTCCCCTTCGCGAGCAGCAACTGGAGCTCCTCGGGCGGCACCGGCCGGCAGAACAGGTAGCCCTGCATCGTGTCGCACTCGAGGGCGAGCAGCGTGCGCAGTTGGTCTTCAGTCTCCACCCCCTCGGCCACCACCCGCATGTTGAGCCGGTGACCGAGCGCGATCAGCGCTGTGGCGATGGCGGCGTCGATCGGGTCGGTGTTGAGGTCCTGGATGAACGAGCGGTCGATCTTGAGCGAGTCGAGCGGGAAGGTCTTCAGCGAGCTGAGCGAAGAATAGCCGATCCCGAAGTCGTCGATCGCGATCTGCACCCCGATCCGCTTGAAGTCGCGCAGGACCCGCGTCGTGAACACGGGGTCCTTCATCGCGATGCTCTCGGTGATCTCGAACTCCAGCCAGCACGGCTCCAGGCGCGTCTCCCTGAGCGTGCGCACTACCATGTCGACCAGATCCGGCTGCTGGAACTGGCGCGCCGAGAGGTTGACCGCCACCCGCACCGGCGGCAGCCCGGCGTCCTGCCAGGCCTTGTTCTGCCGTGCCGCTTCGCGCAGGATCCACTCCCCCAGCGGCACGATCACCCCGGTATCCTCGGCCAGCGGAATGAACTTCAGGGGCGATACCAGGCCGAGATCGGGATGGCGCCAGCGCGCCAGCGCCTCCATCCCGATCATCTTGCCGGACTTGATGTCGACCTGCGGCTGGTAATAGAGCACGAACTCCGAGTGCTCCAGCGCCCGGCGCAGGCTGTTCTCCAGCGCCAGCTTCTCGAATGCCTTGGCGTTCATCGCCGGGCTGTAGAAGTGGTAGCTGCTCCGTCCGGTCTCCTTGGCGTGGTACATCGCGGCGTCCGCGTTCTTGAGCAACGTCTGCGGGTCCTCGCCGTCGTAGGGGAACAGGCTGATTCCCACGCTCATGGTGACGTGCAAGTTGTGCCCGTCGAGCGCGAGCGGCGGCTTGAGCACCTCGTGTACCCGCTGCGCCATCCGCGCCGCGTCCCCCGCATGCGCGGTCCCCATCTGCAGGATCACGTACTCGTCGCCGCCCATCCGTGCCACCGTGTCCGCCGTGCCGATGCAGGTCTTGAGCCGCCTCGCCACCTCCTGCAGCACCCGCTCGCCCACGGCGTGCCCGAGCGTGTCGTTGATCAGCTTGAAGCGGTCGACGTCGAGCAGAAGCACCGCAAGCACCTCGCCGGTCCGCTGCGCGCGCGACACCGCCTGCGCCAGCCGGTCCTGGAACAACTCCCAGTTCGGGAGATCGGTGAGCGCATCGTGGTAGGAGATGTGCTTGACCGTGTTCTCCAGCTGCCGGCGTTCCGTCAGGTCGGTCGACACGCCGATCGTGCTCGTCACCGACCCGTCCGCGCCGCGCACCGGCGCGAAGTACGTCTCGTAGCTCCGTCCCATCCCGGGCCCGCCCTGAATGTCCACCTGCACGCAGAACGACTCCCCCGCCAGCGCGCGCCGGACGTTCGCCAGGGCCTCGGCATCGTCCCGGTACACCTCGAACACCGACCGGCCGACCAGCTCCCCGGGCTTCAGGCCGAACCCCTCGAGCGCCTTCCCCTCGGAGAGCGTGATGATCCCGTCCCGGTCGATCGCGAACAGCACCACCGGGGCGTAGTTCACCACCGTGCTCAGGCGCTCTTCCATGCGCCGTAGGTCCTCCTCCGCCTGCCTGCGCTCGGAAACGTCGGTCGCCACCCCGAACACGTGCGCCACCAGACCGTCCGCGCCGGTCACCGGGACGGTACGCACCTCGAACGTCATCCCCGCCCCGGGCCCGGACTTGACGCCGATCGTCTCGTGAAGCGCCTCGCCCGCGAAGGTCCGCGCCAGCTTGGCCAAGACCGCCGGCTCGCCCCGGTAGATCTCCCGGATCGAGCGGCCGATCAGGTCGCGCGCCTCCAGCCCGACCGTCTCCAGCCCCTTCCCCTCGGCCAGGGTGACCCGCGCCTCCCCGTCCAACGCGAACAGGATCACCGGTGCGTGGTCCACCACCGCGTGCAGGTGGCGCTCGACCCTCCTCAGCTCCTCCTCCGCCCGCTTGCGCTCGGTGACGTCGACCATCACCCCGGTCAGCTTCACCACCTCCCCGTTCTCGGCCTCCACCGAGACCACGTCATCGAGCCAGACCGTGCGCCCATCCGCGGCCAGCATGCGGTACACCCGGCGGTGGTCCCGCCGCTCCGCGATCGCCACGCGCCCCCCCTCCACCGCCTCCGCCCGATCGTCCGCGTGCACGTGGTCGACCCAGAACGTCGGCTCCTTGAGCCAACGTTGGAGCGGGTAGCCCAGGATGCGCTCGGCCTGCTTGCTCACGAACTGGAATTTCCCGGTGCGCGCGTCCGCCACCCAGACGATCCCGTCGATCGAGTGCACCAGCAGCTCGTAGTTGCGCTGAGAGTAGCGCAGCTCGGTGTCCTTGCGCCGGCGCTCGGAGATGTTGCGCAGGACCGCGAATACCTGCCCCTCGGGCAGCGGCACCAGGCGCGATTCGAAGAACTGCTCGCCGTGCGCGAACGGCAGGGAAAGTTCCAGGGAAGCGGGACGGCCCGAGGCCAGCACCCGCTGTACCGACTCGAACAGCATCACACCCACCGGCGCGGGGAAGGCATCCTGGACCCGGAGGCCCACCAGCTCCGCGAGCGGGCGATACAGCTCCTCGGGACGACTCGCATGCCCTTCGAGGAACGTCCCGTCCGGGGCCAGACGGAAATACACATCCGGATAGGCGCTCACCAGAGCTTGTAGCTCGGCCTTCGTCTCCACCAGTTGCGCGCTCATCCGCTTCCGCTCGCTGATGTCGCGGACGATCGCGCACAGGGCCGTGCGGGGGCCGATCATGAATCGCTGGCCGGTGACCTCCACGTCGACCAACCGGCTGTCCTTGTGGCGGTACTGACGCTCGCCGAAGAAAGGCTCGCCGGTCTGGAGCAGACGCGTGACCATCGCGTCCAGCGCGGCGGGATCGCGGATCACGACCTCGTACAGCGTCAGGCGGGACAATTCTTCGGAGGTGTACCCGAGAATGCGCTGGATCGCCGCATTGGATTTCAGGATGCGCTTGGTGGCGGGATCGATCAGGAGGACGCCGTCGGGGATCTGCTCTATGACCGCGCGAAACACCGCGTCGAGCGCGGTCGGGGAAAGCTCCGAGCCTCGCGTTTCCGCGATCCTCTCGCGGGCCTCGCCCGCGGACTCCCCAACCGCCATGCCCAACTCCCCCGCCCGTGCGATCGACCCTACCAATGTAGACCCGAACCCCCGGCCGGTCAACCCTCACTTTCGCCGACCCTCCGAAACCGCCGCACTCGGCCTCCTGGCGTGCGGTCCCGGCGGCGCCGTGGGACGGCCTCAGGGTGCGCACGGCGCAGAGCGGGCGTCGGGGGTAAAGGGGCCGATCGATTCTGCCTATGACCCTTTTCTATCGCCGGGAGACCACGGGCGATCATCCATAGGCGCGGCGGGGGCCGCAACCGACGGAACTACGGATTATACGGATTGTCCGGATTGCACGGATTGTCCAACGGCAGAAGGTGTGATTCCTCGCAAGCACGACGCTCGCAGAATCTTGCTGCGCCGCGGAGAATCTCACGGATAGTAGAATAGGAGCGGCGGGGGCCGCAAGAAAATGGGCGCGGCCGCACGCCGCGAAACCCCAAATCCCAACCCCGCGATGGAGCGCGGCGAGGCATGGGAGGTGCCTCCCCCGACATCGTCGGATTTGCGACTAAACAATTCGGTCTCGGGAATCGTCGCGGCGCGCGAGGGTTTTCGCCGTTCCCGTTCCCGCACCCGACCATCGGGAACGGGAACGGGTTTGGTTGCGGCCGTCCAGGCCGCGCTAGGAATCTTCGCTTGGCGCGAAGAATCTGACGGTTCGTAGCGCAGGGAGGTTCTGGACCGAGCCGGGCGAAGCGCCCGCCCGCAGCCGCGAGGCGATGCGACGGAGAGTCTCGGAGCAGCGCCGCAACGAGACGAATGCCGCCGCGCCGCACGGCCGGCGATCCGTGGGGGGGTGCGGAACCGTTCCCGCGCGCAGTTACTCGAAGCGCAGCGACTCCGCCACCGCCCCCCAGAGCACCTGCGCCGCCTCGGCCCTCTCCAGCGGGAAATCGAGGGTCACGGTGTAGGAGCGTCCGCCCCGCGCAAGGTAGTAGATCTCGGTCGCGCGCGGCTCCCCGAGCAGGACGCAGGTCACCTGGCGGCCGGGGGTCACGGCGCCCCCCAGCGAGGAGACGACCTCGGTGACCTTGATGTCACCCGCTCCCCCCTGGGACAGATGCATCTTGATCGAGGAGGCGTGCCGCTCCAGCGCGTCCTTCAGGTCGAGCTCCCGCGTAACCGCGCTCACCCGCACGACCGGCCCCGCCGGGTGGCGCACCTGCACCGCCATCTCCTGCTCGGCGGTGTCGTAGGTCAGCGTACAGGTGCTGGGATACCCGAACTGAAGTCCCCGCTTGACGAACCGCTGCATCGTGCTCTCCTCGGCGCCGATGCGATGCACCTGCCCCTCGGCGTGGCTGCACGATACGGAGATCTCCTGGCCGGTGGTGATCTCCTGTTCCTTGCCGTCGATCTCGAGGAGGAACGTCCGCATCTGACGCTCGTCCGCCGACAGCGCCACGCAGAGGGAAAGAACACATCCGGCCGCGAAGGCCGCCGCAGACTTTCGGTCCATCTTCTGATCGCTCCGATTCGCAGATCCCGTGCACCCGCGACCGTCCGTGCCGGCCGCGTCATCCAGCAACAGCGGCAGGCGCCCCGCAATTCCCCGCCGGACGTGGGTCCGCCGTCCGTCCCATCCGTTCCATGCCTATCCGGTTGCTTGCCAAACTGCGTCGGCCGGTTGTCGGACCCGTGCCGTTCGACGCGCGGGCGTCCTCGTGCTCGTACTCGGCCTCGTTAGCCTCGTTAGCGTACTCGTAATCGTTCTCGTTCTCGACGGAGCACCCACGAAGCGATACGACCACGACTCGCGACCCGGGCCTTGGTTCCATGCATCGTCGCATCTTCGACGATCTTGCGAGGAATCGCACCTCTGCCGTTGGACAATCCGTGCCATCCGTCCAATCCGTATAATCCGTAGTTCCGTCGGTCCACCACGCGAAGGCCCCTCCGCGCCGTCCTGCAAGCCCCGCCCACGAATGCGCTACGGCTCCACGTTCACCACCAGCCAGCCGTGCTCGGTCAACTGGAACGTGAAGCGGAAGAAGTCGCTGCCGGACTTCGCGTCGGTGAAGGCGACCGTGGCGACCGGTCCGCGGACCACGGTCCGGAGCAGGGGTCGCAGGAGCTCGATCGAGCGCACCGACATCTTGAGGTTCGGGTCGTTGAGCACCCGGTTGCGGAACCACGAATCGAAGCCGGAGCGCGACACCTTGGCGCGCCCGCCGCGCACGAAGTTCCCATAGAGCGCGTCATAGTCGCACAGCAGGTCGAGCACTTCCGTAGTCGGGTTGGCGATCGCCTTGACGAAGGCAAGCAGCGCCTCCTCCGGTCCGGGCATGTCGCCGGAGTCGGCCAGATCGCTTTCCGCCTCCTCGGGGCTGCCGGCGAGCGCGGTGATCCCCTCCTTGCCGTCGGCGCCGATTTCGGTCCACTTCATCACGCGGCGCTCGTCGGTCATCCAGACCCGTCGCGCCACCGGGCCCTGCTCGAGCTTCAGACGGAGGCAGTCGAAGCTCTCGCCGCGCACCTTGACCGGCTCCCGGTCCTCTACCGACACCAGCACCGGCTGGGCGCCGGCGGGGCGCGGCACCGCATACTCGTACGAGCGGCCCACCAGGGGGGCGACCGAGGCCGCGATCATGAACATCTCGCACCCCTCGATCCCGCGCAGCAGGAACGCGGCGTCGGCGGGAATCGGGTAGAGCGTCTCCCGTGCCGCACTCCCGCCGTCGACCTCCACGCGGCGGACCTGGCCCCCCGAGATCTCGTAGGTCGTCGAGCGCGAGGGCGTGCCCAGCTCGCTCTCCTCCTGGGCCCGCTCGGTGACCGAAAGCGGCATGCCGTTGCGCGCGAACCGGGCCTCCCACTGCAGGCGCAACACCGGGGGCGGCGTCTCGAGGACGGCCTCCGCGGTCAGCGCGATTCCCTCCCCCTCGGCGGTGGTGATTTTCTTCCCCACCAGGTGGTACTTGCCGATGCGCGTGGTCCCAGCATAGAGGCCCCACCAGCGGTCGGCGATCAGGGTGTCGAGCAGCGGCTGGAGGACGTCGTCCGCCGGCCGCTCCGGAGGCAGGGGCGAGCTATCCGCGATCGGGTTCAGCTCCAGGCCCCCGCCGCCGCGCTCGGGCCCCCGGTTTCCGCCCATGTTGCACCCGGCCGCGGCCAGCGCCAGCGCAAGCAAAGCCAACCACCGGGGCCAGGCCATCTCACGCAATCCGATTGCCGTCCGAGTCGTACCGGTACACGCCGCGCCCGGTCTTCTTCCCGAGCCGGCCGGCTTTCACGTGTTGCACGAGCAGCGGGTTGGGGCGAAAGCGGTCGCCGAGCGAGCGGTGAAGGAACTCGAGGATGCTCAGACGCACGTCCAGCCCCACCAGGTCGACCATCTCGAACGGTCCCATCGGGTGGTTCAGCCCCAGCTTGATCGCCTTGTCGATCCCCTCGGCCGAGGCCACTCCTTCCTGGAGCATGGCGAACGCCTCGTTGCCGATGAGCGCGTTCATCCGGCTGGTGACGAACCCCGGCGATTCCCGCACCTCGACCGTCTCCTTGCCCAGCCGGCGGGCGACCTCCAACGTGGCCGCGAGCGTCGCCGGCGAGCACTCCAGGCCGCGGATGACCTCGACCAGCTTCATCATGTGCACCGGGTTGAAGAAGTGCATGCCGATGAACCGGTCGGCGCGCCCGCTCGCCGCGCCCAGCTCCGTGATGCTCAGCGCCGAGGTATTCGACGCAAAGATGACGTCCGGCCGCACCAGGGAGTTCAAACGGCGGACCAGATCGATCTTGAGCGCGATCTCCTCGGGGACCGCCTCGACCACGAAGTCTGCGGTGCTCGCGGCCTTGACCAGGTCAGGCTCCACGCCGAGTCGCGCCAGGGCCGATTCCGCGTCGGCGGCGGAGATCTTGCCCTTCTCGACGCCTCTTCTCAGGTTGGCGGCGATGCCCGCGCGCGCGCGCTCCAGCCCTTCAGCGGAAACATCGTACAGGCGGGTCTGATACCCGCCGAGCGCGCTGACATGGGCGATGCCCGCACCCATGGTGCCGGCTCCGAGCACGGCGATCGTCCGGATCTCCATCCTCACCCTCCCACCGCGCTCTCGCCGGGAGGCGCGCCCGCCTCCCAGGAAGCCTTGAATTGCCGCGACTCCACCAGGTAGCGGATCGACTTCAACATCTCGCGGAAGCCCGGCGCGAGCAGCGTGACGAAGAGGATCGCCTGCGCGTCCGGGACGCCGCCCTCGGGGGGGAGATGGGCCGAGGAAGTCGCGAGGCCGAGGCGACACACGGTCCCGTCCCCGCGCTCCTCGACCGTCAGATCCATGATCCCCGGGAACGGGAACGAGCGCACAGCGGTCGCCCGCGCGGCCAGGAAGGGAAGCCACTGCCGGTACGTGACCAGCCAGACCGCCTCGCGCGTGCAAAAGAGGCAGCGCTTGCCCACGCCGGTGATGGTGTGGAGAATCGCCGCGTCCCCGATGCGCTCGCGCAGCAGGCGCTCCGCAATGCGCGCGTCCGTGGCGAACCAGCCCATGATGCCGTTTCCCTTCCCGCAACGGGAGGCATTCTACCCCGGCCGGCGGCGCCAGACAAGGTGGCCCTTCCCGGCGGGTGCATGACCGCAGTTGCGGGCGGCCAACTGCAGAGAGCGCGGTCCGCCGAAGGAGGACCAAACTACGGATTTCACGGATTTCACGGATGCACGGCCGCTGTGAGTCCGGTGGACATCAGGGACGGTCACAGCGACACGCCACGGTCTCGCGCAGCTGCGGTCATGCACCCCTTCCCGGCTTCCCGGCCTTTCCCCGGTCGATTCGCGTTACCCCCCGACAACATCGCCGCCCGGTGCGACGACCATCCCGAGGACTCTCCCTCAGCCTCTGGACCATCCGGAGAATCCGTCAAATCCGTACTACCCACCGGCAGCCTTGTCCCACTTCGACGATCTGGCGAGGAATCACACCTTCTGCCGTTGGACAATCCGGGTAATCCGGCCAATCCGTACAATCCGTAGTTCCGTCGGTCGCGGTCGCCGCCGAGGCCCTACACGCTCAACACGACCTTCCCGAAGCTCTCGCGCGCCTCGAGCACGCGGTGCGCCTCGGCCGCACGCTCCAGCGGCAGCACCCGGTCGACCACCGGGCGCAGCTTGCCCTGCTCTACGCAGCGAAGCATGTCGCGGAATTCCCTCCCGGAACCCATCGTCGACCCCAGGATCGAAATCTGCCGGTAGAACACGTGCCGCAGGTCCTCCACCGGGTCGAAGCCCGTGGTCGCCCCGCAGGTCACCAGCCGACCGCCGCGCCGCAGGCTGCGCAGGCTCTTCTGCCACGTCTCCTTGCCGACGTAGTCCACCACCACGTCGACCCCGCGCTTGCCCGTCAACTCCCGGATCGCCTGGTCGAACGCATCCGTGGCATGATTGATCCCCACGTCGGCGCCGAGCGCGCGCGCCTTCTCCAGCTTGGCCGCGGAGCCTGCGGTGGCGATCACCCGCGCCCCGCAAGCCTTGGCGATCTGGATCGCCGCGGTGCCGACTCCCGCGCCCGCGCCGACGATCAGCACCTCTTCCCCGGCTTTCACCTGGGCGCGCGTCACCAGCATGCGCCACGCGGTGAGCGAGACCAGCGGCAGCGCCGCCGCCTCCTCGAAGGACAGCCCGGCCGGGATCGGAAAGCAATTGCGCGCCGGCACCGCCAACCGTTGCGCGTAGGTCCCGTCGCAGTGCTCGCCGAACAAGCGATAGACCAGACAAAGGCTGCCCTCGCCGCCGGCGCAGAACTCGCACTCGCCGCAGCTCACCCCGGGGTTGATCAGCACCCGGTCGCCGACCGCGACGCCCGCCGCGCCCTCGCCGAGCCCCGCCACCACCCCCGCGGCGTCGGCGCCCAGGATGCGCGGAAACGGGACCTTGACCCCGGGCATGCCCCGGCGCACGAACAGGTCGAGGTGGTTGAGCGCCGCGGCGCGGACTTCGAGGAGGACCTCGCCCGCGCCCGGTTGGGGATCGCCGGTCTCCTCGAACTGCAGCACCTCGGGGCCGCCGTGCCGGTGGATCCGGATCGCCTTCACCGCGCGACCTCACTTCCCCTGGAACTTGGGGATGCGGCGGTGGAGGAAGGCGCCGATGCCCTCGCGGGCGTCCTCCGAAGCGACGCAGGCGAGCTGGGCCTCGCATTCGAAGTCCATCGCCGAGGCCAGGCCTTCGGCTTCCGAGCGGTACACCGCCTGCTTGGCGCGGGCGTACACCAGGGGCGGGCCCGCCGCCAGGCGCTCGGCGATCGAACGCACCGCCTGCTCGAGCTGCACCGAGGGCACGATCCGGTTGACGATGCCGAGCCGGTGCGCCTCGCGCGCGTCGATCATCTCCCCCGTCAGGAGCAGCTCGAGTGCACGCGCAGTCCCGACCAGGCGCGGCAGGAACCAGGTCGCCCCGAAGTCCGGGTGGAGCCCGATCCGGACGAAGGTCTGCCCGAGATGGGTCTCCTCGGCCGCGACCCGGAGGTCGCAAGCCAGCGCGAGGTTGAAGCCCGCCCCGGTGGCGACTCCGTTGATCGCGGCGATCACGGGCTTGGGCAGGGCGCGAAAGCCGAGCACGATCTGCTTGCCGACCTCGAGCCAGCCGCGCACGCGGTGGTGGG
>Ga0082335_1003070_pt1 | contig 28559 bp, 28 predicted proteins | sample Subgrocontami58m_FD_72375 | JGI IMG/M metagenome (GOLD analysis project Ga0082335, IMG submission 72375) | Subsurface groundwater microbial communities from S. Glens Falls, New York, USA - GMW37 contaminated, 5.8 m (SPADES assembly) (version 2) ...
TCGTGCTTGTCGCGGTGTTGCTCGTTTTGCCTCTCGCGGCAAGCGCGCAACAAGTTCACTTCCCCTACTGGGGCACCAATCCACCAATCCTTCCGTGCACGGGGCTTGAGTGCGTGGACCTTTGCCAGCTTCTCCTTCTTTTCCAGCGCCTCATTTACTTCGGGATGACGGTCGCGGTGTTGTTTGTGGCGCCCATCCTTATCTTATGGGGGGCGTTCCTTATTATCGTTTCGGGGGGCTCGGCGGAGCGGGTAGGCAAAGGAAAAACAGTGCTCACAAGTACTATCATAGGCATCGTCATTACGCTGGGTGCCTTTTTGATGGTGAGCACGTTTCTTTGGTTTTTGGGGAACCCTGCGAGCGGCGGCGTGAGCTGGCCGAATATTGCGTGTTCGGTGCAGGCGACTACTCCGCCTCCTGCGGCGGCGCCACCGCCTGCGAGCGTTCCTCCTGCGGCTTCGCTTCCCACGGCGCCCCCGGCATCCCCACTTCTCTCCTGTGGTGCGGATAATGGGACCTCGGAAGGCGCAAATGGAACATGCCCCGACTCGCGGGCGGAATGCATACTCCATGCATCTACGGGGGTAACTGCGCGAAGGCGCGTGTGCGTGGTACCGGAGGCAAAGAGAGTATGCGGAGAAGTCATAAACGGGAATTCCATGTGGGCTCCGTCGTGCCCTGTTGGGCAGGAATGCAAGAATGCAACTATGTTTGGCACGGGAGAGGCTCCGCGCTATGAATGTCGCAATTCTTAGGGGCAATTATCGTTTCCATCTATGCGCCGCAGAAAACTGTATAGGAGGCATGTTGCGTGCGAGGTGAAATAGTTTAGGATATTATTAATAATAGTTATGAAAATCCGCTGGTTTATATTGATGTTGACATATGCGAGTGTCGCATATGCGCAGCCGGGGGCAGGAGATCCTCCTGCTGGAGGCGGTGGCTCCGTGCGACTTTCGAACCCTCTTGGAGTCGACAACCTCCAGACAGTGCTGGAACGCGCGGTGCCGCTGGTGATACCGCTCGCCGCTTCCGTGGTAACTATTATGGTGCTCTATGGGGCGTTCCTTATGCTTTTTTCCGCGGGGAATGAAGAGAAAGTTTCGCAGGGGAGAAAAACGATACTTTACGCCGCAATAGGGTTCTTTGTGGTGTTGGTGGCGAGCTCCATACCGGCGCTCATAAGGAACATTTTCCAGTAGGTGTGGATATGATACACTGATGATTATGAAGAAATTAAGATTCGCGGGAGCAGCCTTGGGGGCTCTTATCGCACAGGGTTTTTCTGTGACAAGCGTGTTTGCACAACAATTACCGCCAATTGACGTAAAAGATGTCCCTGGGGTGATAGGACTTATTGGAAAGCTCGGAGACAGGATGTTTGAGCTTCTCATTGTTCTCTCAATAATTATGATAATGGTTGCCGCGTACAAATACCTTACTGCGGGGAGCGATGCGGAAAAAGTTACGAGTGCGCACAAGACTATCACGTGGGCGGCAGTCGCAATCGTGGTGGCATTGCTTGCGAAGGGATTCCCGGCAATCGTTCGTTCCATATTCAGCGACTCGGGGAGTGGGGCGGCGTCTGTTGCGGTGACTGCGCCGCTTCCTCCTGCGCAGGTTGCCCCTGTGCAGGCCGCGCCGGGTGTTGGTGCTCCGCAAGTAACTTCTCCTGCGTATACCCGTCCCAACTTGCCCCCCGCCGGTTCTCTTACTCCCTCTGGCGCGCAAGGGGGTGTTGGTTTATAGGGTTCTTGGTGGCGAATGGGGAATATGCTACAATCGAAACGTAGCATTTCCGAAAGGTCGAAGCATGCCCCGTTACACCCAAGATTGCTCATGTTGTCAGGCTATGTGGAAAAGACGACGTATGAGATATTGGGGAAACTTGCCTTTATGGCGGGGAGTAATGGGGTGACCTGAAAGTAGCGTAAAGATTATATTTATGATGGCAAAGCTTACGAAATGGGCGGTTCCGGCGATGAGTCTGTTGGTGCCGCTGTTTGCGGGCGCGCAGGCAGGAACCACACCTGCGCTCCCTGGTACAGTGGGCGTTCTCCCTTCTCCTAACGTGACCACGGTAGCTAACGTGTTTACGGTCTTGTGTCAACTCTTGGGGTGGCTCTTCATCCTCTTCATCATCCTCGCGGTGGTGTTTGTGATTGTGGCGGCGTTCAAGTATTTGACCGCAGGAGGCGACGCGGAGAAAGTGGGCACGGCGAACCACATGCTTATCTACGCGGTAGTGGCAGTGGTGGTGGCGGTGCTCGCGCGGGCGATTCCTGTGATTATTGCGAATTTCTTCAGCTCGGGAGGAACCACCTTCACCTGTTAGCGGTATTGAAGGTTTTGCAAGTTTATAGAGAGAAAGGCATCCCCATGGCGGGACGCCTTTCTTGTTTATTCCACCATCGCTGAAATACCACGTGCGCCAATGGCTCATTCCTCCTTGTTTTTCAATGTTTTCCAGCCATTGACCCAAATCATTTTTCATGATATAATTAGAGCCGTTTGAAGCAGTGTGTGCTGCTTCTTGAAAACAACAAACCGGAAAGACTCGATATATGAAGAAATTAACCCGAGGAGTGTTGCTCCTCACCTCACTAATCACCCTCACCTCAACTTTCGCGAAAGGCCCTGTGGTAGTGCCTCCGCCGTCGTTCATGGCGAAGGCGCGGGCGCTCACGGTGGCTCCCGCGGCGGCGACAAACAACGCTGCGCAAGCGGCGACGACAAATGCCATTCCTGCATTGCCTACGCCAAATCCAGCGGTGACGAACAATGCTAGCATAGCGACACCGACACCACCAGCAACAAATGTGGTGCCCGCGCCTGCGGTTGCGCAGAATGGGAAGCTCCCGCTGGTCGCGAAAATAATTGTGTCTGACAGTAGGGAGGTTCGGTTTTACGCCGACCCCCAAATTGCCAGCACGGTGAATTTGGAGAACGTTCTTGCGAACGAATTGGCAATGCAGTCTCGGCAACAGCAGGCGACGGTCGCGGCTCCTGCGGGAACGCAGCAGCAACCACAAGCTGCAACGGTGCAACCGCAAGCTGTCACGCCGTCGCAGTATGGGCAGTATGGGCAGCAGGGGCAGGGGAGACCGATCCCACCTCGGCCATATCCAGGGAAAATCGGGTCGGCGACCCTTATTTTTAACCGGAGCGCGTGGCAGTGGTACGAGGTTCCGGACGGTTCTGTCCGGGAATACCTCGAAAGTCATCAGGGCAGCACTGCTGGCGGCGGTCAGCAGGGTGGGTTCGGGTATAACGACCAGGAGGAGCAACAAGTCGTGCCCGCGTCCTATGTCACACGTCAAGGTCAGTGGCGGGGACAGCGACCGTTCGTCGGTGGGCGGTCGGGCAGCGACCTTCTGGGAGGGCTTGCCACTGTCGAGGTTGAGGGCGGGGTGTATGCCCAGCCTGTGTCCCGACAGAAGTGGACGTTCCCCCCCGCGAACACACAAGTGTTCAGGGGGACGTGGCCCCCTCCCCGCCGTTGAGTTCCCGCCCGAGTGCAGCGAAGCAGTTCGAATCAAGGCGTGTTATTCCTTCAATGGGATGCACGCCTTGACCCGTTTTAGGGCGATGTTTTGCTTTTTAGCAGTTTTCTTTCTATCGTTTTCGTGGAGCATCATGGGCGGGTGGCGGAATGGCATACGCGTACGGCTTAGGACCGTATCCCGCAAGGGTTGTGGGTTCAAGTCCCACCCCGCCCACGGAAAAAACCATGCATATAAAACTCCGGTCGCCGGTCTTTCTCGCGTATTTCTCAACCGCCGCGTTTGCGATTCTTTTTTTTGTGTATGTTCCCTGGGGCGCATTGCCGACGGAGGGCGACTTTACCAGCCTCGCGCGCTATTACGCGGTGCTTACGTTTGAACCGCTCCTGCCCGCATTGGGGGCAATAGTGCTGGGGAGTGTCATAGTACTCCTCGGACGCACGATGTGGTTGTTGTGCGCAGCGGGACTTCGGGGGGAGCCTCCCGCCGCGCTCATTCCCCGCGCCCGCGCTGCATCCGCAGCCCGCGCATTCGCGCGGGAGTGTGGGGATTTTTTCCGGCTCGCTTTCCCGGTCGTTATCAGTTTGCTTTTGCAGGCATATATTGTCGGAGCGGTGAGCGAAGCGAGCCGCTCCCGTCTCGTGGATGAAACGTTGTTACAGTGGGACCGCGTACTCACGGGAGGAGATCCCTTTATACTCCTCCAATCCTTTCCCTATCCGGGATGGTTTGAGTGGTCTGTGATTGCGTCATATGCGGGTCTCGGAGCGGCCCTTATTATATTTGCAGTGTATTGTTTCCACTCGTACCGGGATATTTTTAAGGAATTTGCCGCGGCGTTCACGGTGTGCTCGCTCATCATGCTCGCGGTGTGGATTGCGGCTCCGGCACTCGGCCCCCAGATTCGTTTTATCGACAACGTGTATAACCTTCCGATTCCCGCAAGTGTCGGGGTTGCGTTGGAGAATTACCGCCCCGACGGGCGCGTGCGTGCTTTCCAGGAAGAGATAATGAAGACGGTCGGCAAGTCGAGCAACGCCCCGATTTCAACAATGCCGAGCGCGCATGTGGCATGGGCGCTGCTTGCGGGGTGGTATGCGTTTCGGGCGAGTCGGAAAATCGCGGTTGTGTTTGCGCCCTTCCTTATCCTCTCAAGTTTCGGGACGGTGTTCCTTGCGCAACATTATCTCGTGGATATCCCGGCGGGCATCGCTGCGGGAGCACTCGCAATTCTCGCAGTTCACTACTACATTATCAGGAAAGACTCAACTGAGATCAATTAAGAAGACTGCTATATTGCGCTGGCGGATGATCGTTCAACGGTGCAGTGGTTTTTCAAAAGCGTAGCGAGATTGGCAAACGCAAAGTCACTTCCTGCGGCGGCCGTGGAATGCTTTGTGCGCGGAGCGTCGCGCAGCTCGGGAAGAGCAAGGATGATGACCAGCAACCATTGTTTACGTCTACTTGCACACCGTCCTACGATCGTAGGACGGTGTGCACAAAGCACGGAGGGTAGTCGGCAGAAGGGTAATCAGCAGGAAGGGAGGGGAATCTAGATGATGTGGCGCAAACTACCCGTGTTGCCAACCTCGAATATCTCCACAAACTCGACAAGGCCTAGCGTTTGAATATCTTTCAACAGTTCTTTGGGGATTTTGATTTTCCCGAGCCACATGCTTTTTTGCACTCGTTTCAAGCCAAGATTATGCAGGACGCTCCGCAGCCAGTCTCGCTTTCTCCGTTCCTTTTCGGGGATATCAAACGCGACGATGAGGAGTCGGATTCCCTGCTCTTTGCGGTAGTGAGGCGGAGGAAGTGCGTGCGCGTGCCGGACACGGAGGGCATCCCTTTTTCTTGTCCCTAAGAATGTGAGTGTGAGGAAAGCCCCCGCGCCTTTCTTGCGCTCCGTGATCAAACCTTCGCGTTTCAGCTTGGAGAGAAGGTTTGAATATTTTCTGCGAAGTTGAGCTTCGTGTTCTCGCTCCCTCTTTTCTTGCGCCCCGTGCGCGTGGATTTTCTCTTGTATGTAGTTGATTCGGCTTGGAGAAGCGCCATAGCCGGCGACCATGATTGCCGCGAAAAGCTCCACCGTGCCCACAGCCGCCTCCCCGAGTGTTTCAAGAATTTTAAGGGTTATTTCTCCCTTCATGAAGGATAATGCTAATCCCTAATATATTGTACACCATTCTACGATCGTAGAATGGTGTACAAGCTTCAAACTTCAAAAACAGGCGCGCGACGTGGGATGAGAGTGGTGGCAGCTGCTTTCTCCAGACTATGTTTTCTCCGTGAGGCTTACTTTCTCCTCCTGCCGTGGAATGCCTTATGCGCGTCGCGGAGCGTTTGGTTGGTGAGGTGAGTGTAGACCTGCGTGGTCGCCACGTTTGCGTGCCCGAGGAGTTCCTGCACGGAGCGGAGGTCAGCGCCGTTCATGAGGAGGTCGGTGGCGAAGGAATTATGAGAAATAAAACCGTCCGTGATAAGCGTGTGATGTGGGGCGACGGTAAAGTCGTAGACGAAGTTGTCATAATCAACTTTTTTGATTTTCTTGACACGCAGCCATTTTATATTTTCATCGGCGACCAATCGTTCCAGCATATCTAGTGAGGAATTTTGGCATCGCAATCTCTTTAGCGCGGCGATTATGTTGCGGAGCACGTCTTTTGTTGGAATGATCGCGGTGGTTGCTCCCACGTAGCGGTATATGTCGATATGGTTATCTGCTTTTAGCCATCGCCCGAATTTTTTCCAGCCATCCTTGCCAAGATCGAAATATATTTTTTTCAAGATGAGACGAACGGGAACCTTATCGCTCAAAGCATCTTTCTTGAGCGAAGGAGTTATATTTTTGAGCGTGGGGATTGTCTTTTGAAACCGCAGTTGGTCCGGCAGGCGCAGAATTTGAAGAATGTAAATTGTGTTGGGAACGGTTTTCCCTTGAGGAAGCTTGACGGAGCGACTTCGTTCATATAATCGTGCGTCAATGCCGAGCATCAGCAGTAGCATTTGAATTTCTTTGAGCATGAATTTGCTTGAAGAAAACATCTTTACGCCGCCTTTTCCCTCGTTGCCTTCGGCGTCATAGAACCCCGCAAGAAAAGCCCGGATTTCTTCTTTGCTTGCTTTAAAAATTCCCGGCGGTACGCGCTTCTGATTTTTGATGGTGACGAAGCCATTGCGTCGCATAGCGCACACAAGTTTTTTTGAGTAGAGGCAAAGGCAGTAACTTGTGGCGTCGCGCTTTTTGACTATGGTGGGTTGATATCCGAGCGATATAAGCAGATTCCGGTAAAATTCGATTTTTTGTCTGTCTTTATCAACGACGATGATACCTCGTCGGCGCTCGCTTACTGTTCCGTCGCCGATAACATACCCGAAGTATCGCCACATTCGAGGGTCAAGCGCTCCGCGGCTCCTTTGCGTGTCGCCGTCAACGCGGATTCTCCTTATCCCTGCAACCCAATCTCCAATTTTGAGGTCTCTTGCAAAAACCTCTTCAACTCCCGATTGGCCCACGGTGAAGAGGCGGTGGTTCGGAGAACACACGAGTTCGTAGCCATCGGCCCATATCGAGAGAAGTTTATCTGCAAAATGTTTCTCTTTCCCGATAATTTTTCCGGAGGAGAGCCGCAATTGAGAAAAATCAAATGAGGCAACGCGAGTTTTCGTCTCGTATAGTTCTTTGGCACGGAGGAGGCGGTGAGGCAAAAAAATATGCGTGTCGGGGTGGAGACAATGCCGGAGGTGGTGCGGGTGTACCCGCATCGAGATACCCGCCTCGATTGCGCGCTCGGCAACGAGCCGCTCCACCGCGCGGGGGCTGATGCGGCCGAGGGGTTTCCCTCCGCGCGTGTAGCTCAAGAAAAGCGCCGGGTCCGTATCACCGCGCGCCTCAAGATATTTTTTAACCGTTCCCATCGCGCGCGCGGAGAAGAAGACGACGCGGAGTTTGTCGCCCTTCCCGCGCACGGTAATCTCGCCGCGCGCGAAGCCGGCGTGGCGGTCCAAGGCGCAGAGCTCCGAGAGACGAAGTCCGGTCGAGAAAAGCGTTTCGAGAATCGCGCGGTCGCGGAGTGCGCGCGGAGCGCTCCCTTTCGGCGCGGCGAGGAGCCGCTCGACTTCCTCGTAGGCAAGTACTTCGATTTGGCGCGACGGGATTTTGGGGAGTTCGATTTTATCGGGTGCGAGCGGAGCACAGTCGCGTTTCACCAGGTACTTCAAAAAATTGCGTATCGCGATGACGTAGTAGCTCTGCGTGACTTTTTTAAGCGCGTGCACATTCCCGCCGCTACTTTGCTGTGCCCGCCCGTAGCCTTTGGCGGAGGAGGGGCGGGCAGGGCGGCGGGCTAACGCTACTCGGAATTTGCGGATGCTTCCTTCGGTAATGTCGCGCAGGGTGCGAATTTTCGCGGAAGCGAGGAAATTTTTGAGGTACCGGCCATAGTTCTCGCGAGTCTTCGGCGAGCGGTTGCGCTCAATCTCAAGGTAATTCAAATAATCTTCGAGGAATTTTTCCGCTTCGGTCATACTGGATATTGTATCAGTTCTACTGTCGGAAAACGGCGCATGTCGTGAAACCAAGGCAGAACCTTAAAGGATTCTCAAGGTTCGGCCTCGGGAAATTTGCCATTTTTCCTGATTCCGCGTACAATGAGCCCATGCTTACGAAGCGCGTGAAATCGCGCATTATTTCCGAACACGGGGCGCATGAGAAAGACACCGGGTCTGCCGGAGTGCAGGTTGCGGTGATTTCGCGCCAGATTGATGAGCTCGCGGCGCATCTCAAAAAGCACGCGAAAGACAACCACTCAAGGAGGGGGCTTTTGAAAATGGTGAGCCAGCGGAGAAAGCTTCTTACGTACTTAAAGCGTCGCGAGCCCGCAGCGTATGAGAAGACATTAAAGAAGCTCGGGCTGAAAAAGTAACAAGTAATCAGGAACAAGTAACAAGGAGTAAGGAACACGGGAGAGAGGAAAAGCGGTTGTCTTGTCCCATGTTCCTTGTGCCTTGTTCCGCATAACTCATGAAATCAGACGGTTATTACTCGAATCAGCGCGTCGGCATCTTTATTGATGTCCAGAACTTGTACCACTCCGCGAAGAACTTGCATCGCGGGCGGGTGAATTACCGCGAGCTGGTGCGCTTTTTGGTGCGCGACCGGCAGCTTATCCGCACGATGGGGTACGTGGTGCGGAGTGAAGGTATCATCGAGAACCTTCCGCCTAAAGCGAATCGCCCTGATGTCCCCGAAGGGACACACCTCTCCTCCGAAGCCGCGTTTTTCGAGGCGCTTGAGAACGCGGGGATTGAGCTTCGCGTGAAGGACATTCAAGTTTTCGCGGGAGGTTCGAAGAAGGCGGATTGGGACGTGGGGATGGCGGTGGATGCTATCCGCATGGCGTCGTTTCTCGATGTGGTGGTGTTGGTCACGGGAGACGGGGATTTCCTTCCGCTCGTGGATTACTTGAAGTGGGGCATGGGGCGGCTCGTCGAAGTCGCCGCGTTCCGCCGGAGCACGTCATCAAAGCTCCAGGAGGCTGCGGATACATTCATTAACATTGAGGAGATACCCAAAATTATTATTCGTAAATAATTTTGGGAAATCCTAAGCACGAAATCCTAAATCCTAAACAAATTCCAATGACCAAAATCTCAATAATCCAAACGGTTTTGAATTTTGAATATTGGGATTGCGATATTGTTTAGAGTTTCGATATTCGAATTTAGAATTTATAAATACACATATGCCAATACAAAGAAAAAAATATGCAATTGAGATCGGGGGGAAGGAGTTGTCGTTTGAATTGTCGTCCATCGCGGAGCAGGCGAATGCGTCGGTTATCGTGCGGTACGGGGACACCGTGGTGTTGGTTACCGCGGTCATGTCGCCGGATGACGAGCCGCTCGACTACATGCCGCTCACCGTGGACTACGAAGAGCGGTTTTACGCGGCGGGGAAAATCATCGGGAGCAGGTTCATACGCCGCGAGGGCAGGCCGTCAGAAGAGGCGGTGCTTGCGGGGCGCCTGGTGGACCGCACCATCCGGCCGCTCTTCGACAGCCGCATGCGGCGGAAAATCCAGGTGGTGATAACGGTGCTTGCGTACGACGAGGAAAACGACCCCGAGTTTCCGGGCCTGATGGGAGCGTCTCTCGCGCTTGCGCTCTCGGACATTCCCTGGAGGGGACCCGTCGCGGGGGTGCGCGTGGCGAAGCTCGGCGCTCGGTTCGTGATAAACCCCACGAACACCGAGATGCGCCTGCCTGCCGGTCAGGCAGGGGCTACCGAAGGCGGGGCGATGACGTTCGAAACATTTACCGCGGGCGCCAAAGGGCGCATCAACATGATTGAGCTTGGCGGGTACGAGGCGAGCGAGGAGTCGGTGCTTGATGCGTTCCGCGCCGCGCAGAAGGAAATCGACCGGCTTGTTGATTTTGAACTGCAGATTGTGAAGGAGGAAGGACTTCCGAAATCGACCGTGCATCTGGCGGAGATTGCTCCCGAACTCCGCGCGGCGGTTGAGGAGTTTTTGAAGCCGCGCCTCGAGGCGGTGGTGTATCAACCCACCAAACAGGAGCACTCCGCGAAATTGCGGGAGCTTAAATCGGCACTTCACGCGCACATCGCGGAGAAAATCGAAGGGACGCATTACAAAATCGTCGAGGAGCTTTTCGACGAGGCGGTGAACGATATTGTGCACCAGAATATCTTGGAAAAAGAACGGCGTCCGGACGGGAGGAAGCTTGATGAGCTGCGGGCTTTGGATGGTGAAGTGGGGCTTCTTCCGCGCACACACGGCTCGGCTTTGTTTGTCCGCGGCAACACGCAGGCATTGGCGGTGACGACGCTCGCCGCGCCCGGCGCGGAGCAGCTCATTGAGACGATGGAGACCACCGGCAAGCGCCGCTTCCTTCTCCACTATAACTTCCCGCATTTTTCCGTGGGAGAAACGGGGCGCATGGGCGGGCCCGGGCGGCGCGAAATCGGGCACGGCAACCTCGCGCGGAAAGCGGTGGAGCCGCTTATCCCTGCGGTGGGGGATTTCCCGTACACCATCCGCGTTGTCTCTGAAATCCTTTCCTCGAACGGTTCATCCTCAATGGCAACCGTGTGCGCGTCGGTGATGTCCTTGATGGACGCGGGCGTGCCGATTAAAAAAGCGGCGGCGGGGATTGCGATGGGGCTTATGATGGAGGACCCCGTAAAATCCGCTCACGCGGATCACGGGGCAAGCGGCTTGAAATACAAGGTACTCACGGATATTCAGGGACCCGAAGACCACCATGGGGATATGGACCTGAAGGCGGCGGGCACGGAACTGGGGTTGAACGCACTCCAGATGGACGTGAAGGTGGACGGGCTGACTCTCGAAATTCTGGAGAAAGCGTTGGTACAGGCGAAGAAGGCGCGACTCGAAATCCTGAAGGTGATGCAGGGCGTGATTGCGTCGCCCCGCCCCGCGCTCTCGCCGCACGCGCCGATGGTCTCCTCGCTCAAAATCGACCCCGAAAAAATCGGGCTTCTCATCGGTCCCGGCGGGAAGATGATTAACGGGCTTATCAAGAAGTACGCGCTTGCGACAATTGACGTCGAGGAGGACGGAAGCGTGTTCGTGGCGGGAGCCGCTCACGAGAAAGTGGAGGCGGCGGTGGCGGAAATCAAGGCACTCACGCGCGAGATTAAGGTGGGAGAAATCGTGGAAGGGAACATCATCAAGATTCTCGACTTCGGCGCGATCGTGGACCTCGGCGGCGGGAAGGACGGGATGATTCACGTTTCGGAGCTCAAGGAGGGGTTCGTGAAGAGCGTGACGGACGTGGTGAAGCTCGGCGACTTCGTGCGAGTAAAAGTGGTGCGCGCTGAAGACGACCGGATTGGGTTGTCGCTGAAGCAGCTTAGTGATAAATCCTAAATTCGAATATCTAAGTTCTAAACAATATCAAAATTCGAATATTCCAAATTTCAAACGGTTTGAATCATTGATATTTTAACCATTGGAATTTGTTTAGAGTTTAGGACGTAAAGTCCCGTGGGGACCACGTCCCTCTACGGGATTTCGCACTTAGGATTTCGCTTCGTGTTCTCACGAAGCGTGTTAAAATAGGGGCATGGATTTGAATGTAGATACTGGCTCTTCCTCCGCGCCGCGCTCGCAGACGGCGGCACCGCCACTCGTCCCCACGCCTCCGGCGGAAGTGTTTATCCGCACGATGGAGTCCGACATCCGGTCGCTCCGCGAGAGCGGCGGCGCGCGGCCGAAGCCGGACCGCATCGTGGTGGGGGGGAATGCGCCGAAGGAAGAGCAGCCGAAGCATTCTTTTCTTGCGGAGAGAAATATTGACGTGAAGTGGCTGCTTGTCGCAGGAGGCGCGGCGCTCGCCTTGGGCGCGGTGCTGGTGTACAGCTTTTCCCGCTTGTCGTTGCCTTTGCCGTCTCCGGCAGTGTCGGCAACGCCCGCAGTGGTTTCTCCGGGAGAGGCGACTTCGAGCGAAGAGCTTGCCGCAACCATTCCCGTGGCGGAGGAAGGGCAAGCGGCGCCCCTGCGCGGGATTTTCCGGAAAGCCGCCGACCGCACGGTGTCATTCACCGCAACGGGTTTCGTGCAAAGCGTGACGGATTTGAAAACGCCCAATCAAAGACTCGGCGAAGTGCTCGCGGCAACGCCTGCATCGGGGACATCCACGCTTATTGAAGTGATTCCTGGCGATGCGGGCGGGGTTCCCGTCCCGCTCGGTTCATTCCTCACGCTTCAGGACATCAGCGTATTCCCCGAGAACTTTCTCTCGACGCATTTTGCGGACAAGTTCGCGATGTTCGTGTACCGGGACAAGCAGGGGCTCTGGCCCGGATACGTGCTCACCCTGAAACCCGCGGAGAACTGGCTTTTTTTGAAAGACGAAGCGGCGAAACTTGAAGGTTCGTCCAAACTCGCGAATTTTTATCTTGCGGACCCCGGGGAGGCGGATGAGGAATGGAGCGATGAGCGCGTGGGGGACGTGGCAGTCCGGCAACTCAACTGGACTCCCGCCGACGCCAAGGCTTTGGCGGGCAAGCCGGCGGAGAAATCCGCGCCAAAAGTGCGCTTCGTCTATGGCTGGTTCCGCGGGTATCTCCTTATAAGTACCTCCCAAGAAGGGTTTGCGGCGATATTGCCAAGGTTGTAGATATCAACGAATATCGAATGGGAGAACGAATTTGCGAATTCAAGAATTTGCAGTGGATTTTTATTTTTTGGCAACTGCTTTTTTGTGTTTCCCCCCATATGGGATGAGGGTGTAGTATGAAAACAGGTTCTTGCAGCCCCGCTTGAGTGAGTGGGAAATTGCGAGAAGACAACAATTGAAAATAGAAGAGAAGATTGGAGTTCTGTTATGAAAGAAAAACTGAAAATTTCTGCAGCGCTGTTGTTATCCCTGCTTGTTGCAAAAATATACGCAGCTGAACAAGTATTCAGGGAAGATATAGTAGTGATCCCCTCGGGCACATTTGTGATGGGCAGACCGGACGACGAACTTGGTCGGAAAAATCGGGTTGATGATGAGGGTCCACAACGTATGGTGATTATCAGCCGCGAATTTGCCATGCCAACCGCAGAAGTGACCAAGATACAGTGGGACATAGTGCGGGAGTGGGCTGCCCAACACGGCTACATCGATTTGCCCGTCGGGCACAATGGCAGGAACGGAGACGCGAGCGGAACTCACCCAGTCACCGAGATTTCCTGGTACGACGCGCTCAAGTGGTGCAATGCCAGAAGCGAAATGGAGGGCCGCACCCCGTGTTATACCTTCTTTGGCGGGAATGTGTACCGTACCGGGAACTTCGATAACGCTATATGCGACTGGGATGCAGACGGATACCGCTTGCCGACAGAAGCAGAGTGGGAATACGCTTGCCGCGCAGGCACGACCACGGCGTTCTACACCGGACCAATTACGCAGATTGGTTCCTCTCCACTAGACCCAAATCTCGACCGCGCGGGTTGGTACGACGGAAACAGCGGCATGAACACGCATCCGGTGAGACAAAAACAGCCCAATGCATGGGGGCTCTACGACATGCATGGGAACGTGTGGGAATGGTGCTGGGACCAGTATGCTGACCATTACCCCTATAGCGTTTCGCCAGTAAGTGACCCGCGAGGCCCTGATCCCTTTTGGGCTATTATTCGCGTGTTTCGCGGGGGAGGTTGGGATTGGGATGCTGCATCTTGCCGTTCGGCTTATCGAAACAGCGTATCTCCTGGACAATATAGGGATTACATTGGATTCCGGATTGTTTCAAACGACACCAAAAGAGCGAAAGGGGTCATCGAGTGGCGGCGAATGGTTGAGACGCAGCAACCGGAACGAACTGTCTACGCCGCATGTCCGGCGAAGCGTGCTGATGCGACCGGTTTGGTAGTGCTTATCCATGGATGGCAACCGGCGTGGGAACCAGTCGATGTGCGATGGGTGGACGATATGGCGAAAGCCATTGAGGACTACTTCGTAGCACACAACATCACGACGTGGCAGGTGTGGCCGTATAAGTGGGTGGAGAAAGCACGGCCTTCTGCTGTGTATCTCATCAAGGGGGCTACGATCGCCCTAAACAATGGTAGAGAGGAAGGGGAAAACCTCGGCAACTACATCCTCTCACAAGGATGGAAGGATGTTCAATTCATCTCCCACAGCGCGGGAGCGGGGGTAGCTCAAGCCGCTACTGATGCTATCAGAAGAGTGAGCAGCCGCTTTGCCGGCATGACCATCCACCTCACCTTCCTCGACCCCTTCGTTGGTTTTGATGAGGTGGGGAGAACTACCTACGGCAGAGATGCAGATTGGGCGGATTACTATTTCACCCATGATTTCTGGACGAGCCTCGAATTCTTCCGGTTCACCGAAGGGCCGATTGACAATGCCTACAACGTGAACGTTACTTGGGTTGACCCGAATAAGGAGCGAACCCAGGTATCCTACTTCACCGCGAAAGGGATAGTCAGTAGTACGTGTGTGAAGACAGTGAGTTCCCACGACTGGCCAATCAAGTTCTATATGCGCACTATCACGGGTCCCCCGTGGCCAGATGCAAAGGGGCTTGGGTTCCCCTTGAGTAAGATAGGAGGAGGGCTGGGTACTGCGTTAGGGGTTGGGAAAGATAAGCTGAAGGAGCTGGGTACTCCCGATGCTCCCTGCACCCTATTTAACCCAGGTACGCCCATACTCGCGAGTCCGGCGCTGGACTTCGCACGGGACCTCTCCCTTGTACAAAGCCCGACGGGAACGAAGGAGATATTCGGCACGGGGCTTGCGCTCACGACCGATTCTCCCGCATGGGTTGCAGTATCCTTGCCCATCACCAACACTGTGAATCTCCTCACCCTTGAGGCAGTGTTCACCAGCGCCAAAGGAGCGGAGGGGCTGTTTACCGTTTATTGGGGAACTAACAAAATTGGTTCTCTCGACGAGCGGGTGACACCTGCGGGATTGCAGAAGTACACATTCCCGCTTCCCGAGGTCGCGACAAGCGGTACCACACGGATGCTCGGATTCCGTCTCGACCCGTTCTCCAATGTCCGTTCCAGCATAACGGTTACAAACGTGGCGTTGGGATTCCGCGGGCTTCAGGAACCGTTCTCACTGTCCTTCACCGGACAGCTCAAGGGTGGTATACCCATCCTGCAACTCAATGGTCCTAAAGGGTTCACGTACGCGGTCGAATCTTCGACGGACCTCATAAATTGGACAACGGCTGCGCTTCTCGCAAACACCGACGGCACTGTCCACTTCACCGTTCCGAATATAAACAACGCACCTGCCCGGTTCTATCGTGCGGTGGGGCCGTAACCGTAATCAACACAAACTATCAACAACACGGAAGGTCTTGTCTGCTTCGGCGGACAAGACCTTCCTTTATTTTTGACCTTTTTTCTTCTTGATGTATCCGACGAACGCGCCGATTAGGGAGCCGAGAATAAAGTAGATGGCGACTTCAATCGATAAAACTGTCGCGGAAGAAAAAGAATATGTTGTTGGGGAAAGAAGTAGCACTTCAATGATGGGTAATGATGGGATAGCAAAAGGGAGACACTCAAAGCCCCACGAAGTAGGGGGCGTAAGAAAGTATAAGCATGAGAGACTAAGAATAGAGGATAACACTATAATCCCCCCCCCAATCACCCCTCCCCGCAGCCAGTATGGCCATTGTTTCCAGTTCCAGCGCATGCTTTCCATTGTATCACTTTCCATTTACCGCTTCGGGTCAGATCGTCGGCGCTCCAACTCACTGGTCCCAAAGGATTTACCTATGCAGTGGAGTCCTCGACAGACCTCATAAACTGGACAACGGCCGCTGTCCTCGTGAACACTGACGGCACTGTCCGCTTCACCGTTCCGAATGCAAACAACGCACCTGCGCGATTCTATCGCGCGGTGGGGCCATAATCATCAACCCATTAACAACACAAGAAGGTCTTGTCTGCTCCGGCGGGCAAGACCTTCTTTTATTTCGGACCTTTTCTTTTCTTAATGTATCCGACGAGAGCGCCGACGAGGGAGCCGAGGAGGAGATAGGTCAAGATATCGATGAGGAAGAGTTTGGTTGAAGGGAGTGCGTAGAAGGACGGAGTGATAAAAGTATAAATTGGGTCGAGTATTGTAAGGAAAAATGTAAAAGGTATGCATTCGAGTCCCCACGAACCCCAGAACCCGAAAAAGTATAGGCATGAGGCACTTAGAATAGTGAGCAAAGCAATGATGCTGCCCCCAATCACCCCTCCCCGCAACCAATATGGCCACTTTTTCCAGCGCATATTAATGTTGGTGCCCCTTGCTGAAGCTTATTTTGCTTTGGGCACCGCAATCTTTACCTCCAAGTGCGCCTGCCCTGCAAGCTCATAGTCACCACCTTCGTTCTTGAAAACAGAAAATACATACTCCCCGGGAGAAGTAATTTTAATGCCGTTGAACATTGTCCGGGACCTAAGGCGGCGAAGCTCTGCTTTTATATCTAAGGGGTGGATGGTGCTGGACAGCACTTTATTGTTGGGGTCAATAATCTCGATCTTCATATCAAGATGCTCGGATTTTCCAGTCAGTTTTTTCCAGAGAGTAATGAGTTCAAAGTTAATCGGGACAACTTTCTCTTGGGAATAGAGTTCGTCACCCAGTTTTGTTCCTGCGGGAGGGGTTATTTGAACTTCTTCTAGGATGTTGGTAAGGGAGATATTGTTGCTACTGCTGTCCGTAATCGATCGCTCACAGAGAAGGGACCATACATGTTCAATTCTTTGAATTTTATTCATTGATATAAGCGGGGCTAGATTGCTCGGCGCTTTCTGATGAGAAAAAGCCGTTTTGTGCGAGGACTATTTTGGGTGGTTTGGATGGGAGGTTAATGATGTCGGATGTTTTATTGGTTGAGGAAGAAGAGTTTGTTTGGATAGTGAACCTAAGTCCAGTTCCTTTAATACTAATTTCGAGTCGCCCTCCGAGCGCCTCGGCGATTTTTTTGAGCATCAGGGGCGTTGGTAATGTTGCGCCGCCTTCAACGCGGGCGATGCTTGGTTGCTTGGTTCCTATTTCTCTCGCTAATTTTGTTTGTGTCCATCCCTTCCTGACTCTCTCCTCTAAGACCGCTTGACCAATCTCAAAAGCCAAATCGCTTTTTTCGTTTGGCAAGTTTCGAAAGCGCGGGTTTTTCTTTAATTTATCCCTCAACTCTTTTATGTTCATAAGTTATTTATATTTATACTAAGCATTCTCGCCCTTTCTTCCGCGATAGCGATGTCTTTTTGGAGTAATCGGCGGTATTTTTTGGTGACCATGTGAAGTAAATATAATTTTTCTTTAGCAGGGACGCAGAAAATGCGGTAGGTGTTTCTATTGAAGTCCAGTCGTAGTTCATGAAGCTTAAACTTTGCGCCTTTTACTCGTTTTAATGTTTCCGACCGGCAAAGTTGTGGATAGGTAAATTGTTCAAGGCGCAAAAGCTTTTCGGAAAATCGCTCTGCGCCATTCCTTAAGTTCTCGATTGCTTCGGTAACAGGGAATTTCCCCGTCGGGCTTCGCCAAACCTCATATTCCATAACGTTGCAGCCATAATGGCATTATAACACACGCGTTATATTCTAAGGGTCCGGTTGGGTTTGTCAAATCTATGGGATGACGAAATTATTGATATGTATAGTGATGGGGAAGACCATGCCTGGCGGGGCGCAGCGCTCGCGGGAATAAAACGGTGCTATTCCTCCTCTTTCTCCGCTCCTCCTCCGGCAGGCGTGCCGCCGGTTTTCTCGAATTCTTTCACCGCGTGCACCGTTTTTGCCTTCATGGCGTGCAGGAGTTTTTTGTCTTCCTTGAGTTTCGTGCGCACGTTTTCGAATCCGGTGCCGAGCCGCTCGCCTCCGCCTTCTTCGGCGGAAAAGGTGTAGCTCGCCCCCGATTTTTTCACGACCCCATACTTCACGGCGGCGTTCAAGACATCCGCTTCGTAGGAGATGCCTTCGTTATACATGATGTCGAACTCGGCCACGCGGAAGGGGGGTGCCACTTTATTTTTGACCACCTTCGCCTTGACGCGGCTGCCCACGACCACTTCACCTTTCTTCACCTGCGCGATGCGGCGGACGTCGAGGCGCACCGATGCGGCGAACTTCAGCGCCATCCCGCCGGGCGTGGTTTCCGGGTTCCCGAACATCACGCCGATTTTCATGCGGAGCTGGTTGATGAAGATGACGAGTGTCTGTGTCTGACTCGTGATTGCGGTGAGTTTGCGAAGGGCCTGCGCCATCATGCGCGCCTGCCGTCCCACGTGCTGGGCGCCCATCTCGCCTTCAAGCTCCGCTCGCGGCGTGAGCGCCGCGACCGAGTCCACCACGATCACCGAGATAATTCCCGAGCGCACGAGACTTTCCAAAATATTGAGCGCCTCTTCGCCGTTGTCTGGCTGCGAGATGAGAAGGTCGTTTACTTTGACGCCCAGCTTCGCGGCGTACTCCGGGTCCATTGCGTGCTCGGCGTCGATGTAAGCAGTTTTCCCTCCTTGTTTTTGCGCCTGCGCCACGACGTTCAAAGCGAGCGTGGTTTTGCCGCTCGATTCCGGGCCGTAAATCTCAACGATGCGCCCGCGCGGGAGGCCGCCGACGCCGAGTGCCAAGTCAAGCGAGAAAGAGCCTGTGGGGATCACCGCCACGTCCACCTTCCGCGCCTCGCCGAGCATCATTATCGCTCCCTCGCCGAACTTGTCGCGGAGCGTCGCAATCAATCCCTCAAGCTCACCGCCCTCCTTTCCATCCTTCTCCTTTTTTATGGGGGTCATAACGTACAGTGTATCGTGCACCAAAGAAGCCGTCCAACGCGATTGTGCACATATCGGTTTGAGGACCCCCTTACATATATTCAGAAAGTGTGAAATACTGCAGATATGATGAACATTGTGAAGATTAATAGCCGCGGCACGCTTACGCTCCCCAAGGCAATGCGGCAGCGCCTTGGGGTAAAGGGAGGCGGGCAGATGATTGTGGAGGAGCGGGAGGATGGGCTACTGCTCCGACCCGGCGTTGCGTTTCCCATCGAGATATACACCGAGGAGCGAATCAAGGAATTTGAGAGAGAAGAGAAGGCACTCGCCCGCTACCGCCTTACATGAGAGTGTTTGTTGACGCGGCCGTGCTGTTTTCTGCGTCCCGCCGCGGCAGTCTTATGGAGCAGTTTATAAGAAAAGTGCTCACTGTCGCAGAAGGCGTCACGAATGCGCATGCAGTCGAGGAAGCGCGCCGGAATCTTGCGTTGAAATTTCCGGAGTCAGTTGCGCAGCTTTCGAAACTCATTACGCGCATGGAACTTGTTGCGCATGTTGTTGCGTTTCGAGATAGAGCGTTGCCGGCGAAGGACCAGCCGATATTGGGAGGCGCCATCGCAGGCAGATGCACGCATCTCCTCACGAGCGACCGGCGGGACTTCGGCCGTCTGTTTGGCAAGACAGTGCAAGGCGTGAAAGTTGTCTCGCCGCAGATGCTTGCCGAGGAGTTGTTGGCGAGAGCGGGGAATTGATGCGTCGGGCGTTCTCGTGGTAGCATGTATCGTATGGAAACAATCACGATTCCGAAACATCTTGCGGGGAAAAAACTTATCCTTGTTCCCGAGGAGGAATACAATGCTTTGAAGCGGGCGCAGTCGCCGCGCGCGTTCAAAACGGTTTCCCTAACAAAGGCGCAGCGCCATGCTTTTGAAAAAGCGGAACGCGAGTATGCCGCCGGAAAATTTGTAACGCTCAATGACCTCGAACGGGACTTGGAACGTCGTCGCTAGCGGGGATGCGCAGCGGCGCCTCCGTCGCATTCCTCTGAAGGACGCCGAGAGAATCCTTGCGGCATTTCGCGGCATGGAAGCGAACCCCTACGAAGGAGATATAGAAAAACTCGGAGGTGAGGAAAATCGCTGGCGCCGGAGGGTCGGCGCGTACCGAATCTGCTACCGATTGTATCCGCGCGAAAAGACAGTGTTGGTGACGGAGGTCAAACGGCGCGGTTCGCATACGTACTGATTGCATGTGCCCGCGCCCGCAGACAGGTGATGAGTTTTTGGACCTCGTGGATGAGAACGATGTCGTTATCGACAGGAAGAAGAGGTCAGAAGTGTATGCAAAGAACCTTTCCAATTTTCGGGCGGTCAATGCTTTTGTAGTAAACTCAAAAGGAGAGATTTGGATACCGCGGCGCACCGCCGATAAGAGGATTTTCCCTTTATGTCTTGATATGAGCGTGAGCGGGCACGTAGAGAGCGGCGAGAGTTATGAAGAGGCGATGCAACGCGAGACGAAAGAGGAATTGGGCATTGATGTGCGCAGCGCGCGCGTTCGTTTGCTGGGGCATTTGACCCCGCGGAAGGACAGTGTTTCGGCGCATATGAACGTGTATGAGATAAAGATGGACGAAGCGCCGGATTACAACAAACACGATTTTACTGAATACTTTTGGTTCACGCCGAAGGCGCTTTTCGCGCGGATCGCAGACGGTGACCGAACGAAAGGGGATCTGCCGAAGCTGGTGCGTATGTTGTACGGCGAGTAGTTTTTCTCTTTCGTGAGGTTGGAATGTGATCCCTGCACCCAGCGAGGAGCGTGGGGTATTCACTCCTCGCTGGGTGCGTGAGACGTGGACGAAAGTCTTTACGTCTAGGGGTGTGATATACTTTCACCAATGAGCCGTTTTCTTCGTTGGATAGGGTTGAGCGCGGTCATCGTAGCTATTCTCTTCGTCGCAGTATGGAGAGTGGGGAATGCTCGTGCACAGATGGATGCGTCCGTGGGCGCCACGGAAACTAACGTGAATGTGGCCACGACGGTTGCGACGGTGGATATTCAGAACGCGAGTATCGTTTCCCGGAAGGGGAACGCGTTCGTTGTTTCTTTTGATATCACGAATAAGATAGGTATCCAGCCCGCAGTCCAGTATGGCGTCGAACTTACCGACGCGAAGAATCAGAGCGGGTCGTTTATTGATCAAAAATCTTATGATGAGGTGCTCAATATTGGCGAGAATGCGCAAATTCATAAAGAGATTAGTTACGAGGCTCCATCCGCACTTTCAGGAGAGTACAATCTTTGGCTGGTGAGTAGAAATAGCAACGGTTTTCCTCTGGCCATCGCTTTTGTGAGTAAAGTTGTTCTTACCGGGGATGCGCAAGGTTTTCTTATCCAGATTCCAAGTTGTTTCCTTACTGTTGAGGGTGAAAAGGGTCTTCCTCACTACACATTGGCGCAAGGAGTGGATATTGCCGAAAAAGAAACGCTTATCGGAACATGTGCTATCAAGAATATTTCCCCACGCACTCTTACTGCCACTCCTCAATTTGAAACATATTATCGTACAGTGTTTGGAAAGAAAGTCGGCCAGCAGGGAGGAGATACTCCGTCCTTTACCTTAAAAGCCGGTGAAACAAAAACACTCTCGGTTCGGTTGCCGAAAGCGCTACAACCGCAGGCATACGACGTTAAGTTTTCGCTTTTTTCTAAAGAAACAGGTATCAGTTCGAACCCTGCTTTTTTCCATTATGTGCTTCGTGGCGCGAGCGCGACCATTCAGCAGATAACATTTGATAAAGATGCATATTCCGTAGGCGAAACTGCCCACCTTTCACTCTACACGACTGAGTCTGCTGATTCGTTTCCGGAATCGCGCGCGGGTACTTCCACCGCGCTGCAGTCCGCCGTGCTCGAAGCGTTGGTAACAAATGGGATAACTGCAGAAAAGTGCGGGGAGTTGGTACAGCAGTCGTTGCAGTCGGGGTTTAATCGCATTGGTTTTTCCATCACGAAGAAGTGTGAGAATCCGGTCGCCTCGGTTACGCTCACGAGCAACGGCACGGTGCTTGATGAGAAAGACTTCAAGGTTGTTACTGCGTCAAAAGTGCCGGAAGCCGCGGGGCAAGCGGTTCCACCGTCAATAGGCACTTTCTCATTCATCGGCGTGGTGATATTGCTCGTGGTTGGCGCACTCTTGGGTTTTCTCATCCGGAGAAAAAAAGGCCCGGGCGCGTTGTTGGCATTCCTCCTCCTCTCCGCCGCTTCATTTGGTGTTCCACATAACGCGATGGCGGAGACGATTACCAAAAGCTTCTGGAATATCGCATTTTCAAGCACGGTGAATCTTAGTAAAACAACCGTTTCGCCCGGAGAATTTATCACTGTTTCGGGAAGTTTAACGAGTAATGTTTGTAGTAACGCTGTAGATACAAATTATATGTTCATGGCGGGTCCCGACGACAGCCCTTCTTCCCCGGCGGAGTATCCCATTACGCTTCTTAATGGAGCAATAGTGGGTACCCGTACCATTCAGGCGCCTACAACACCTGGGACGTATTACATTCATGTTCGCAGCGAATTTTATCCTGGTTTATCTAAAAAGGAGTTTATCCGTCACAACATTCCTTTCACTGTTGTTGCGAAGCCAGATATCACCGCAAACCTTCCAACGGTTTCAGGAACAGCTCCGGTTCCGGGGAAAACCGACACTTTTTACACCGGCTCTTCCGTTACGCTCACTGCAAATGTTGCAAACGACAATGTCCGTGACATCGCCGAGACCTTCCAGAATAAGTTTCTCTACACGACCCTCTCGGGTGGTTCCGGCGACGCATCCGCGAACCTCCCGCTTTCAAATATCGCCAAAGGAACGAGTAAGCCAGTTTCAGTTACCATACCAAATGCCACAGAAGGAACCTTTGATTTTACGTTGCGCGCCGATACAGGCAATGCTGTCTCTGAATCAAACGACGCGAACGATTCTTTGCCTGTACGGGTAGTGATTGAGACTCCGCCGACCTTGCTGCCCGTGCCCACGTTCACTCCTCCGCCCATCACGGGAGCGAAGCCGAAAGTGGATTTCTTTATCAGCTCCACGGGGGATTGCAAGGCGAAGGCAAAAGAAACCGAAATTTTGAAAGGTGCGAAGGCGACGCTGTGTTGGGAAGCGAAGCCATGAGACGGATACGGGGAATGCTTGCGATTGGAGCAACGGCTACGGCGACGTTATGCATAGCAGCAGTTTTCGCGGGTTTTGGATTGACTAGGGCGGGCGCGGTGAACCCTCCGATTATCTCGGTATACCCCAATCCTGCAGTTGTGGGAGAAGCGGTCTACGGAACTGTGCCACTAAGCGCTCTTCCCGCAGGGGCTGTTTCATCATTGTGGCTTTACGCTGATTGCGGCGTGGGTGCAATGCCCTTCATTGATTGGGCGTATCTTGCGAGAAGGGCACCGGACCCGAATGCACATACTTTTACATGCGTCTATACCACACCGGGCGCGAAGACAATACGGTTGCTTGATCGGAATACGGCGACGGCGTTGCCACCATCCTCGTGGCCGTCAATTCCTACTTCTATCGCGACTGCCAGCGTGTCGGTGCAGAGTGCGCCGACGGGCGGTTCCGTGCCTCCGCTTCCTGCGGGCGCCATTGTGTTCGACAAGCCGGGAACGTCTACGTGGAAAGTGCCCGATGGCGTTACAAAAATTCGCGTATGGGCGTGGGGTGCGGGTGGTGCGGGATCATGGCAGGACCAGGACCTTACTTTCTCCACCGGGGGCGGTGGCGGGGGTGGTTTTGGCGGCGGCGACCTTGCCGTAACGCCCGGCGCGTCGTATCAAATTGTCGTTGGCGCGGGTGGCGCGGGTGGCGTTCAATTCGGCCCGACGGGTTCAGGGTTTGAGTTTAACCGGGGAGCAAAAGGAGGAGACAGCAGTTTTGGCGATATGGTAGTGGCGCGAGGAGGAGAAGGAGGTGTCGTGTACGGTGGGCCCGATCCCGCGCTGGCAAATGCAGGGCATGGTGCCGGTGCGTCTGCGCCCATCGCAATCCGGGGAGGGGATGGGGAGGGAGTAGGGAGCGGAGATTACCAATCGGGGCGGGGTGGAACGGGTGCGGGGGGTGGGGGCGCCGGGGGCGAGGGTGCATGGTGTACGCCGGTGAAACATGCACAAGACGGGCAGGCGCCGGGAGGAGGCGGCGGGGGCGGAGGAGGTCCCCAAGCGTACGGTTGCCCGACTGGTTCTCCCGCTGGCAAAGGCGGCAACGGGAAAGTGGTGGTTGCAGTCCTTGAATCGAATCAGCCAGATGTCCAGCCGCTTCCGACGAAGGCAGTGACCTCCAGAGAATGCGGCGGGAAGGTTGACGTGTCGTGGGAGCGAGCGAAGGAAGCATGGGCGAAGGGGTATTTTATCATTCGCGCAGAGAAGGATTTATATGAGGATTCCAGCGCGCTTTATATTGCGACGAAGGTGCGGGGGGTGGAGCAGGTGTCGTATGTCGACACAACGCCAAAGCCCGGGACGCGCTACTGGTATTACGTGCTCCCCGCGTCGGACGCCGACCTTGCGTTTGAGGAGGGACATCAAGAGTCCCGTCTTACCGCATCGCTTCTTGCGCAGGTAGGGGGGTCGGTGTCCCGCGGTTTCAGCGGGAGCCAGGTTTTTAACACATTTGGAGCGACGAAGAAAAGCGACATGCCGGCAGGCGAGAACTCGGCGGTGTCCTCCGCGGCGTGCCCGACGGTTCAGCAGCCTCCCGAACCGAAGGGCGGCATTGTTTGCAGGCCTGCCGAGGGGACAAAGTCCGAGTCGGGGAGTTTCACGGGGACGCTGAAGGCCGAAGGAACGGCGGCGACCGCGGCGCTGCTCAAAGACCAGGATTTTACTCTCGAGTGCTGGGGCACGAATGAGTTGGGCGCGCGGATAACGGAGATTGCGAAGGAGACGGTGAAATCAAAAATGGTGGCGCCGGACTTCACCGCTTCGACTCCGGTTGCGAAATACGTGAGCGGGCCGAGGACATTGAATAAAGACGAGAACACCACCGGCATTTTCGCCGAAGGGGCGACGATTGAGATTGCGGGAGCGGTGGAGAACGCCGGCACCGCCGCGTCTCCCGCCACGAAGGCGACCTGGCGCGGAACAGAGGGAATCACCCCGCTCGCGAAGGTTGCGGACTTCGGGAAGCTTGATCCGGTGGAGAATGTGGGCGCGCTTGGGATAAAAAAGAACGCAACGCTCTCCCGCAATATCGAGAAATTGCGCATCGGGCAGTTCCAACTGGGGCTCTGCGCGGATGATGATGGTTCGGCGGGCTCACCACAAGGAAAAGCGAATGAGTTGAGCGAAACGAACAACTGCTCGCCCGCGCCCTTGAAGATTGCGGTGGTGGCGGTGGCGAAGCTTGGACCGGACGTTGAGCTAGACATCAAACCTACAGTTGGCAAAGCATGGGACGGATGGCTCAAACTCTCCGGCGTCGCAAAGGACAAAAGCCCGTACGGCGTCCGCTACGACCCCGACACGACCAGGTTTTGCGGCTATGCCTGGGGCGGCGAGGTGGTGGGGTGGGTGAAGTTTGGGCCTCTTCCCGAGGAGATTCCGCTTCGTCCCGAAGAGGACAAGCAAGCGCGAGCGGGATGGATATGCGACCAGACGCGAACCGTGGAAAAGGACAAGGACGGGAATGTCATCAAAATCACCGCCCCGCCCTACCGCGTGATTTCCGGAAGCGACTCGGGTGATTGGGTGCGGCTCATGAATACGGCAAGCGCGACAATCGCCGTGGAGCGAGTCACCCTGCCTCAAGACATCCAGCTCTACGATGACACCCGCATCACTAAGAACGAACCGCCATACAAAGAAGGGAACACCCCACCCTATAAGCTCTTCGGCTGGGCATGGTCATCGAACATTGGCTGGGTGAGTATGTCAAGCGATAACCTTGAAAAAGACGGAGGGAAGAAGTATTCCGTGGAGATGTTGGTGAGCGGGGATGCGGTTGACAAAGTTTCCGGCAGGACATTGAGGGGTTATGCCTGGTCGTCGAACATTGGGTGGGTGAAGTTCGATGCGAGGCCGTACTTGTTCCGCGACCCTGAAGGTACACCGGGACGAGAAAATTATCCTGAACCGAGAACAACTTCCGAAGATAGGTCAAAGCCGCCGTCGTGGTTGAATGTTAATTCTGGTTTTGTTGAGGGGTGGGCACGGGCATGCGCGGCAACGAAGGGAGGAGATTGCAATAGTCCGACCGGGGACTATCACGGGAATTGAACCGGATGCAAAGTGCGGATGCGGCGTTCCAGTACGCAATAGATGCGCGTAAACTCCCTCCGGACATTGCGGGGAAGGTGGTTCAGTTTCACTATGACGCCGCCACGGCGCAGTTTGTCGAAGCGTGCAAGAGGGCACCCCATTCCCGTTTTCAGTTGTTCTGTTCCCGCATCCTGTCTCTCGTAGTGCCTGATTACGAAGCGCACGCGATGCTCGGAGTGTTCCCTATGTTTCTTTTGGATGAGCATCATTGGCGAGTACTTTTGGGAGGGGAGGATTCATCCGGCACATTACGGGAAAGCTTGCTCGACATCGGCGCTGGCCAGGGTTTTGTGACGTGCTACGCGCAAGGGTTATTTCGCACGATTGTCGCCACGGAAACGTCGCCCGCAATGGCGAAACGGCTGCGCGCGCGGGGATTCGAGTGCGTCGCGGTTGATGTGGCGAAACACCCGCATATCTTTGGGGAGCGAAAGTTCAGCGTGGTTTCTCTGCTCAATGTCCTTGACCGGTGCGAGTATCCCCTCACGCTTCTCTCGCGGGTGATGGATCTTGTGGAAGATGACGGCTTGCTTGTCATCGCCGACCCGCTACCGCTCAAGCCCTATATGCGTGAGCGCGCATATGCGGTTCCTCAAAAAGAACATATGCCCATGCCGGAGAGCGCGGTATGGGAAGAATGTCTCGCGCATTTTATTGAGCATGTGCTGGTCCCGCGGGGGCTTGAAGTGCTACGTCTGACGCGGCTGCCGTATTTATATAAAGGATCAAACCGCACCCCTTATCATTATCTTGATGATTTTGTCGTCGTGTGTCGGAGAGAAAAGTAAAAGGCCCCGCGTGTGAAGCGAGGCCCTATTTTTTTCACGGAAGGAGTTTTGGTGATGTCTGCGGGGCGTGGTTCCGGTCAGCTATCTTCTGGGTCTCCTGGTTTCCCGCAGTGGTGCGCGAGGTGGGAAAAGTTGTCGCAGTCGGAGCACCATCCGGTTTCGGATTCGTCGAGTATTTCAACTTTGACGCATCCGCAACTGAATCTTTTTATCTCGGCTCTGCATCCGCAACAACTGCATTCTTCGATTTCTTCGCTTTCGAGTTCGGCCATACGCTTCCTTTCCTATCATTAGAGTTTTTCTTTTTGAAGTTTCACCGGTGTTGCCTTACGCGAGGCGCCACAAAAAACTTTTTTGTCAGACAGCATTAATTCGTTACCATAGTTGGCGTCAGGTTGTCAACCACAAAAAAGCGAAAGACCCGAATGATTAATTCGAGTCTTCGTTGATGTGTTGAAATTTTTTCAGGTCAACCTTACCTGATGTATCGCGCGCGGTAGAACATTGCCGGAACTGTTTCGAGTTCGAAATATTTCCACGGAATCCATGTTGTGAAGTCAGTGGACATTTCGAGAGCTATACTCTCTCCTGTGGGGTCCCAGTCGCGATCCCAAGAAAAATCGAAAATTATTCCTGCTTTGCTCCACTTATCTGCGGGACGGTACTGAATTGCAAGGATAGTCGGCTCCCTCTCCTTCTGTTCCCCCGGAAGCAACGTCCCGTTGCTCGTGAAGTATCGGACGATACTTCCGTCAGTGAACACACGGGTGAGAATCCCGAGGTGCTTTTTAAGCATGGGACTCGTCGGGAGTGCGAAGGTGGTGTCGGTGGTTTGGCTTGACGGCTTCACGCTTTGGAGCGTGATGCTCTCGCCAGGGTAGGAGTAGTCGTTAAATTTCCCGCCCTCGAACCATCGGAGCCGCACCTTTGCCGTGTCGGAGAGCGTCGCGAAGACGTATTCTCCGAACTCCATCCTCATGGAATCCACGATCGAGGCAGGCGCTTGCCATTGCCCGTCCACCTGTACGGGCTTGAAGCTTGCCTCGTAGCGGAAGGGGTGACCGTACCCGAAGAGACTTTCTTCTCTCGTGCCCCACACCACCTCAAGGTAGTAGCCCGACTCGGGGCGTTCTTGAAACGTGTCGGAGCCGAATGTCTTCAGGTGTGTAGTGATGCTTTCCTTGCCAAGCGCAAGAAGTTGCGCTTCGGTCCAGTCGCCTTTTTCATTGATTACAGCGCCCGGATAGGGATATGTCCACCCGATTCCGATTTGCCCGTTGCCATCCCAGAGGTCAACGTGCACGAAGCGAACGATTCTCATTCCGTTGGTGCGGAAGAAGGTTTCGTTCCCGACGGGAATCGAGGCGGGGACTCCGTTGGTGATGGTGTCGGATGGCACGGTGATGTCGGCGGCAAAAGCCCCGACCGTGAGGAAGAGAGCGGCAAAACCGCTCAAAGACGTAAAGACTTTCGTCCACGTCTCACGAAAAGTTTTCATGGTTATCCTTTCGATTCTTTCGAATCAGTTAATCAGTTTTCAGCCTAATATGCTCAAGTTTGACGCGAATCCACACCCTTCGATAAACTCAGGGCAAGCGGATTCGCAAAGGACGTAAAGAACGTAAAATGGACTTGTGTCCATCACGTTCCACGTCCCAC
>Ga0082335_1003071_pt1 | contig 28543 bp, 25 predicted proteins | sample Subgrocontami58m_FD_72375 | JGI IMG/M metagenome (GOLD analysis project Ga0082335, IMG submission 72375) | Subsurface groundwater microbial communities from S. Glens Falls, New York, USA - GMW37 contaminated, 5.8 m (SPADES assembly) (version 2) ...
ACGGCACCGTCGGGGTCGCCGCGCTCGGCGAGTACGGCGCGAACGTGCCGAGCGCCGCGCTCACCTCGTCGCTCGCCTCGCTCATCGCGATGCGCTTCGCGCAGGCCGGGCTCTCGCCGGCCGCGAGCGCGCCGTTCACCCACAAGGAGCGGCGTCCCGACAGCTCCTGGACCCCGGTCACGACGAGCGTGCCGAACGTCCTCGGCCACCGCGACTGCGCCTACGTCGTAGGGCAGTCGGGCGGGCAGACCTCCTGCCCCGGCGGCAACCTCTACCAGCAGCTCGATGCGATCCGCGCGCAGGCGCAGCGCCTCGTCGACGCCGGCTACGACCGCCTCCCGCGGCTCGAGCCTTCGATGCCGCGTGGCGCCTCGCCCGGCGGGCTCCTGGTCGTGCCGGTCGTGGTCACCAATCGCGGCACCCTGCCGATCCCGGCGGGGACCGCCGTCTCGTACAAGCTGCTCACGAACGGCGTCGTCAGCGTGCCGCAGGGTCAGCTGGCGACGCTCCCGGCGCCGCTCGCGCCCGGCGTCTCGATCGCCGTGACCGTGCCGGTCCCGGTCCCCTCGATCGGCGCCTACATCGTCCGCTGGGATCTCCAGACCGCCGGCGCGTGGTGGAACGCGCAGTACGGCACGCCGTTCCGCGACGTCTGGCTCCGCGCGGCGGACTGGAGCGCGGACTGGATCGAAGACGACATCCCGCCTTCGTTCGTCGCCGGCGAGACCCGGACCGTGACGGCGACGATCGTGAACGACGGCGGGCGTGCCTGGAACGCGACGGGCACGGACCCGGTGCGCCTCACCTACTCGTGGCGCAACGTCGCGACCGGCACGATCACCCGGGCCGCGACGCGCTGGCCGCTGCCCCGGGACGTCACGTCCGGGCAGCAGATCGTCGTCTCCTACCCGGTCACCGCGCCGACCCTGCCCGCGAGCTACGTGCTCACGCTCGACCTGGAGAAGGAGAACCAGTTCCGCTTCGGCGATCGCGGCGTGACCCCGGACGACACGTCGATCGCGGTCCTTCCGGTCCCACCGGCGGCGCCGGCGGGCCCGACAACCCCTTCATCAGCAGTCTGAACGCCGGCCTCACCTCAATAACCCTGGACGGCACGCTCATACCCTGGGCGGGCAAGCGATGGGAGTTCTCCCAGGATCAGAAGACCCTCACCCTCACCATCCGGGACGACGTGGTCTTCCACGATGGCACCAAGGCCACTGTGGACGACTGGGTCTTCCGCTTCAACGACCTGTACCTGAACCCCATCCAGCCGGGCGCCGCCAAGCCCACCGGTCGCCAGCCCGTAGCGGAGAAGGTGGAGAAGGTGGGGCCCGACAGCTTCCGCATCGTCTGGCCCAGCCCCAACTCCTGGTTCCTGGAGGAGATCCTTAAGACCGAGCAGAGCGGCGGCCTGAGCATCTACCCCAAGGACTACATCCAGCGGGTGGGCTTCGATGAGTTCTACAAGAACCCCGTCGGCGCGGGGCCCTACAAGCTAGCGCTGCGCCGGGCGGCGGACGTCGTCATCCTGGAGGCCCACGAGCAGTTCTTCAACGGGCCCCCGCCCGTCAAGAGCATCGAGGTCCGCATCGCCCCCGAGGACAGCACGCGGATAGCCATGTTCCTCACGGGCGAGGCTGACATCGCCGAGTCCATCGCCCCCCAGTACCTGCCCCAGGTGGAGCGCATGGCAGGGGCCAAGGTCCTGGGCGTGCGCTCGGGCCAAGAGGTGGTCATCCACTTCCTGGCCATGTTCGAGAAGATCCCTGACACCGACCTCCCCAACCCCTTCCGCGACGTAAGGGTACGGCGAGCCTTTGCCCACGCCGTGGACAAGAAGGCCATCGTGGAGCGCATTGCCGGCAAGGCAGGCGTGGCCGTCAAGGGGCCCTTCAGCAGCTTTCACACCGGTGCCGACGAGGCCAACATAACGGAATACGAGTACAACCCGGAGAAGGCCAAGCAGCTCCTGCGGGAGGCAAACTATCCCTTCACCACGCCCTTCAATGTCTACTCTTACCAGGCCAGCGCCCCCGCGCCGTTGGCCGTCGAGGCCTTCGTAAACTACTTGAAGGAGGTCGGCGTCAACGCCGTCTTCACTAACCTCGAGGTGACGGCCCTCATCCGGAGGTGGGCGAACAGAACCGCCTACCCCATGACCTTCATTCGCTCCTGGAATGTCCACCTGGACCCCCTGAACCACCACTTCGGCTACCTCGACACCCGTGCCAATGGCTTCGGCAGCACTCTCGATGGCTTCGCCAGCGACCCCAAGCTGGACGCATTGGCTGCGGAGGCCGACCGCACCGCCGAGCCGAAGGCCCACGCCGAGGCGGTGAAGAAGTACTACCGCTACCTGCACGAGCAGGCCTACGTGATCGATCTCTACGCCATTGTGGACAACCACGCCATCGGCAAGCGGGTGGACTGGCGCTACCCGCCGGGCCTGCCCAGCCGCTTCGACCTTATAACCTGGCGGCAGTAGTTCGTGGCGAACGGGCGAGGCACGGAGCGGGACGCCGAATAGCGCAGGAGGGAAGGCGCGTGGAGGGCTTCAAGGACAAGGTCGCAATTATCGGCTTCGGGGTCACCAAGACCGGCGAGCTGTGGAACCAGAGCATCGAGGACATGCTCATCGATGCTTGCAACGAGGCCCTGGCTGACGCCCGGGTAGAGCTCAAAGACATCCAGGCCGGGTTTCTGGGCATCGAGCGCACCATCAACGGCGCCCAGCGGCTCTCCAACGCCCTGAAGACGGGCATGATGCCCATCACGGTGGTGGAGAACGCCTGCGCCACCGGCGCCGACGCTTTCCGCAACGCCGCCGCATGGATCGCCGGCGGTCTCTACGACATGGTGCTGGTAGCGGGCGTCGAGAAGATGAAGGACGCCGGCACCACCGGCATCGGCGACTCCGGCGGCTTGGGAAGCTCAGAGGTGCATGGGGGCACGGCGCCGCCGATGAACTTCGCCCTCATGGCCGTGCGTTACATGCACCAGTATGGCCTCACCTTCGAGCAGCTCAGGCAGACCCTGGGCCACATCGCCATCAAGAACCACCGCAATGGCGTCCTCAACCCCAAGGCCGCCTTCCAGAAGGAGATCACCTGGGATCAGTACATCAACGCCCCCTGGATTGCCTGGCCCCTGGGCCTCTACGACTGCTGCGCCAACATCGACGGCGCCGCCGCCTGCGTCATCACGCGCCCTGACATCGCCCGCCGCATTAAGGACAACTACGTGCTGCTGAAGGCGTCGGCGCTGGCCGTGGGCGACCGCTCCAACACCATCCTCCCCACCTACGACTATGTCCACGTGGAGGAGAACCTGGCCGCGGCGCGCAACGCCTACGCCCAGGCGGGCATCAAAGACGTGGTGAAGGAGCTCTCCACGGCCGAGGTGCACGACGCCTTCACCGTCAACGAGCTGGTCATCTGCGAGGACCTAGGGTTCGCGCCCCACGGCCGGGGCCACGAGTACTTCCGGGCCGGCTTCTTCGACCGCGAGGGCGAGCTGCCGGTGAACACCGACGGCGGCCTGAAATGCTTCGGCCACCCCATCGGCGCCACGGGCCTGAAGGCCCTGTGCGAGCCCTACCATCAGTCGGCGGGCACGGCGGGGCCGCGCCAGGTGAAGAACCCGCGGCTGGCCCTCTCCCACAGCATGGGCGGCGCCTCGGGCACCTTCTCCACGGTGATCAACATCGTGGCGCCGCGCGACTAGGCCGAGGGCCGCCATGGTCGCGAAGGTCGTGACGGCGCAAGACGCCGCCGCGCTAGCCGGCGACGGCGACACCATCACGGTCTCGGGCATCTTCGGTACGATGATGCCCGAGTTGGTGGTCAGCGCCATCGAGGCCCGCTTCCTGAACGAGGGCCATCCCCGTGACCTGTTCTGGTACGACCCCACGCCTACAGGCGCTGGCGCGGGATTCTATCACTTAGTCCATGAAGGTCTTCTCAAGCGCATCGTGCAAAGCCATCTGCTGCCCCTGCCGGAGTTGGTGGCGCTGGTCAAAGCCAACAAGGTGGAGGCCTACCTCTACCCCCTGGCGACGGGCCACTTCCTGCTGCGAGAGATCGGCGCTGGGCGCAATGGCTACCTGACCAAGGTTGGCCTGCACACCTTCATGGACCCGCGTCAAAAAGGGGGTAAGCTCAACGCCCGCACGACCGAGGACCTCATCGAGGTGAGGGGGTTCGGCGGCGAGGAGTGGCTCTGGTACAAGGGCTTCCCCATCAACGTGGCGATTATTCGCGGCACGACCGCCGACGAGGTCGGCAACATTGGCTACGAGGAGGAGCCTCTGAGCCTGGGTGTCCTGAACCAGGCCCAGGCGGCGAAGAGCAGCGGTGGTATCGTCATCGCCCAGGTGAAGCGCCGGGTCCGCAAGGGCGCCATCCATCCCCGCCACGTCCTGGTGCCAGGCTGGCTGGTGGACTATGTGGTGGTAGACCCGAACCAGCCCCAGAGCGCCACCTACCCCGACCGCTACATCGAGGGGGCCACCGGCAGCGTGCGCGTCCCCGACCCGCCTATCGTCGTGCACCCCCTGAGCGCGGACAAGCTCGCGGGGCGGCGGGCGGCCCTGGAGCTGCGGCCGGGCGACGTTATCAACGTGGGCGCCGGCGTCGGCATATCCAGCATGGGGCCGGCCAGTAGGGAAGAGGGCCTGGAGCCGCTGTACACCCTCACAATCGAGCACGGCAACATCCACGGTGAATACGGCGGCTTGGCCGGCCCCATGGTAATCAACCCTACCTGCATGCCCGACTACACGGCACTGTTCCACCACTACTATGGCGGCAACCTGGATGCCTGTTTCCTAGCACTCGGCCAAGTTGATAAAGAAGGGAATAACAACCTCCACCGCATCGGCGACATCATTATCGGGCCTGGCGGTGCCATGGACATCGCCCAGGGAACACCCAAGGTCATCTTTTCTGGCACCTTTACTGCCGACGGGCTCGAGGTCGAGGCTAAGAGCGGCCAACTCCGCATCGTGCGCGAGGGGAAACAGCCACGCTTCGTCGATCGGGTGGATGAGGTGACGTTCAACGGGAGGGATTTCTGGGCGATGGGGAAGCAGGTGCTCTTTGTCACCGAGCGCGCCGTTTTCCAGCTCACCGCGACGGGGGTCGAACTGATCGAAATCGCCCCTGGCGTAGACCTGGAACACGATGTGCTGGGGCGCATGGGGTTCAGGCCCCGTATCTCTGCGACTCTCAAGAGGATGGATGCGCGCATCTTCAACGAGGCGCCCATGGGCTTACATCAGGACTGGACTGGCCGGTCCTTCATCCCCACTGTGCAGATAGTCATGGAGCCGACCTATTCCTTCGGGTCACAGTGGGAGATGCAGCGTCAGCCGCGCCCGTAGCGCCGATGGAAGGCGGCGTCCGAGAGGGGATCTCGGATCGGCCAACGCTTGCTGGCAAACCGGGAATTCGCATGATCTCACCCTCCCATTGCAACAAATCCCGACCAACCAGATAGCTTGAACGCTGTGGAGCGATTCTGCCGGGGACCATGGACCGCGCGCTCTAGATTACGAGGCAACAGTTGCATAGGGCTTTTCTGTGCCTAGAATACACTAGCACCCAAGTCCGACCTTAGGATGTAGGTCAGGTGCCTCCAGGTGCCATCCGTACTCGATCTGATCCGACTTAATGAGGAGCTGAGAACTCCTCTGGGCCCCGCAGTCGTGGCACTGAACGGTCGACTGGTCGAGCGCGCCGCGTTGCCATTGCTGTTTTTTGCTGTCAAAGCACTCAAAACCCATGAGGCCTTGTTACTTCTCGCGCAGCGCGGATACGGCCCAGACGCTGGCGTTCTGGCAAGATCGCTGCTGGAACTTGCTATCAACGCCGCCTGGATAAGTAAGGACTGGCCCGGGAGGGCCTTGTTCTACCTAGAGCACGAACGAGTCGAGGTGCGGAAGTATCAACGGTTGCAGGCCAAGGGATATGGAAGAGACCAGGTTGCTAGACAAAAGGCGATTGAGACTGTTGCCATCGAGGAGCAGCGGAAGGGGAGGCGTAAGACCATCAGCGGCGAAAGCACGTACTGGACAGGCAAGTCATTACGCAAGATGGCTACCGAAGTAGGGTTAAGCCACTGGTATGAAGTTGTTTACTCGGTCTATTCGGACATGATTCATTCAGCGGTCGTTACCGCTAGAGACTACGTCACGCTTTCCAAGGATGGTCTGGCCTCTATCAACTTGGGCCCGGAGCCATTGCACACCGCGGTCGCCCTACACGTGAGTTACATGGGACTGCTGACAGCATCCTCGGCAGCGAATGCCGTCCTGGATTTGGGCCTAGACGAGCACCTGAGCGAGGCGTTCCGCCGCGCCCCAGCTTGATTCGTCGCTGTCTACCCTAGCTCCGAGCCGAGAGCGGCCTCGCCCACCGCCTCGCGGTAGAGGTCTGCCAAGGACCGCCCCCCGAGCATGGGGTCGACTGACGGCGGCTGCCAGTTCGCAGGGTCCTCTCGCACGCGCCGGGCGGTCTCGGCGTCTTCCTCCACTTCCTCCCAGACCAGGGCCCACCGCTCCTCGACTGGGAACACCGCCCCCGTTGGCGGCCTCCCCTCCACGCCCGCCATGATGTCGCGCAGCAAGGGCCGGTCGTACTGGATCAGGCGCTGGACCGCAGCTCTCGCCATTGTCTCCATGGTCCCCATGCCCATGGCCCGGGCCTCCTCCTCTACATAGCGCGCCAGCGCCTTGCATTCCGCCGCCAACTCACGGATAGATCCGGCATGAGCATCCAGTATCTGCTCCGCAGTCGCCGTCAGCTCTACTCCGGGCTTCTTTCCCACTGGCATACGCCTCTTTCCCCACACGCCCAGGCGAACGGTGGCGAGGAGCGTGCAAATCTCAAGGGGCCTACCAGGTTTGAGGTTGGGGTTCTCGACCAGTAGCGGTTTCGCAGAGCTGGAAAACACCAGGTCCTCCTCCAAGTCTCCTACGCCGCGGCAGTACCAGAGGATGCGGTCCCGCCCGAGCAGCTTGCCATTGACCTCTACGACCATGCTCAGCAGGTTCCGCAGGTTGCCCCTCAGCCGGTCCCAGCGGCGGAGGTAGGCGTTGTAGCGGCGCCCCTCCTCCGGCTTCATCCTGTCCAGGAGCTGGCGCGCTTCGGCGGGTGTCACATCGTGGCCAAGGTAGGGCCCCTCGATGTACCACCGGGCCTTCTCCTCCGGGCTCATATCATCGAGCACCTTCCCTATCCGTTGATCATGTTTGGTCATCGGACGCTCCTAGTCGCTACCCCGGCGGCGGTTGAAGGACTCCAGGGCCTGGAGACGATCCTCGATCTCGCCCACCTCCAGCAGCTTGGTGGCTACCTGGGCGAGGTAGGCCAGCGTCCTGTTGCGGGCGACTCCGTTGTCCAGGGCCAGCGTGTCCAGCACCGATATCTCCAACAGACGCCTGATGTCGCCCACGGTGACGAGGCTCTGGAACTCGTAGGCTCCGGAGAGTGTCGCCTCGCGCTTGCGCCGCAGGCCGCCGAGCCGGCGGGCCTCCTGAACCTCGGCGGCATGGTCTGGGTCGTGCATAAGACAGTACCCACCCTCCCGCAAAGGCGCTGCGCCGCAGGCGCGCCCAGTCTCGGAGCGATGCTGGCAGGTCCGTAGGCTCACCACCATCGACCTCCTCTGCTGGTCAGGGGCATGGTGGTCCAGCCCATGACGAGGCGGGCCCCCCGAGTGGGGAGCCCGCTGCAGCGACGCGGACTGCGACTCGATCGACACCTGCTCCTACGCCCGGGTTATACGCCCCTTGACGCCCCGGCCCTTTCCCTTGGCTTTGGGCTGTGGCTTGGGCACGGGCACCCTGGCGGCCCTGGCCTTCTTCGGGGCCGCCACAGGGGCCTCGTCTGGGGCAGCCTGGGCCTCTGCCGGGGCCTGGGGCTCCTGGGCCCCCACAGGCGCGTCCTGGGCCTCCGGTGCCGCCATTCCGTCGACCGACCAGAACGCCCAGCCGTTGCAGGCCCCGCCCGTGATGGCCGTCCCTGCCGCCGAGGGGCTCTTGAAGTCCCGCCCGTCCTCCAGCCGGTAGCGGAGCTTGCCCTCCTCCCCGGCCACCACCTCCGCGTGGTGGTCTTGCTTCTTGTAGCGGGCCACCAGTTTGGTCCCGACTTCCAGTTTCCGATCTGCGATCGCCATGTGCTACCTCCTGAGACCCTACTCCTCGGATTGCAACTTCACTACTCACTCTGGAGGGAAGGGAAGTCAACAGGTTCAGGAGGCCAGACTTCGCCCAGATTCTCAGGGTGGGCGCCGCCGGCCCAACACGAGCTGGCAATAGTGTGCGTCCCATCAGCCCTTGCTTTCCTCGGCCAGCCGGGCCTTTCGGCCGGTGAAGGCCTCCCAGCGCCGCACCGCAACGTCGCAATAGACCGGCTCCAGCTCTGCCCCGAAGCACACCCGGCCAGTCCGCTCGCAGGCGACGAGCGTGCTTCCCGACCCCAGGAATTGGTCGAGCACGACGTCCCCCGGCTGGGAGCTGTTCTCGATGGCGCGCTCCAGGATCGGCAGGGGCTTCATGGTGGGATGCTCCGGCGATGCTCCTGGCCGGGGGCACTCCCACACCGAGTCCTCCTTCCTGCTGCCATTCCAGGAAGTCTTCTCGCGCCAGCCGTAGAAGATGTGCTCGTGGCGGTATTGGTAGTGGGACCGCCCCAAGACCAACCTGTCTTTGACCCAGATGAGCCATTGGTGCTGAGGAATCCCTGCTGCCTCCACCGCCCGCTGCAGGCGCAGCATCATCGGCCCGGAGGGGCTGAAAACGTAGACGTCGCCCTCCACCGGCCATGATCGGAAGGCCGCGGTCCAGAAGCTCCCCTGGTCCTCGCCCAGGGCGTCGTTGGCGATAGGCCGGCTCCGTTTCCGCCACCGCGGGTTGTCGCCCGCCGTCTCATAGTCCACCCCATACGGGGGGTCGGTGAGCAGCATCCGAGCACGGTTGTCGCCCATCAGCCGCGAGCGTGTACTATGGTCCGTGCTGTCGCCGCAGAGAAGGCGGTGCTCGCCCAGGAGCCACAAGTCGCCGCGCTTCGCCCGCGGCTGCCGGGTGGCTTCCTCCAGGGCAGCATCGAGATCGAACTGTTCGACCCGCTCCCGTCTCTCCCGTGCATCCAGGGACCTGAGCAGCTTGTGCAGCTCGTCGTCGGAGAACCCGGAGAGCGTCAGGTCCACGCCAGGGACAGCCTGGAGGTCGGCCAACAGCCGTGCCAGCAGCTCCTGGTCCCAGGAGCCGGAGATCTTGTTCAAGCCGATGTTCAACAGCCTAGCCTGCTCGGCGGAGACGTCCATGAAGACCACCGGCACGGTCTTCATACCCAGGCGCCGGGCAGCGACGAGCCTCTGGTGGCCGCCTATCACGGTCTTATCTTCACGCCGGGCGATGATGGGGTCGACAAGGCCGAACTGACGGATGGAGCGAGTCAGGGACTCCAGCTCCTCGTCGCTGATGCGGCGAGGGTTAGCCGGATCAGGGCGAAGGGTGGCCACTGACACTTGCTCGATTCGGATCGGCTGCTGCAAAGGTCCGGCTCCCATTCCTCCCTCCAATTCGCGCGCACGTCACCCATGTTTTCTCGCTCCCTGCCTGATTTCCTCAAACGGGTCCTCCTTCTGTGCATCGGAAACAGACACGCGGGAACGGCTGCTGGGAGTCATGCCGAACTCAATCAATAGCCGGGTCATCTGTTCCATAGCCTTATTCGCCACGGAAAGATACGGCGACACCTGAAGCGAGGCCCCCACCTTGATAACAACGCCGAACTCATTCAGCTTCTCCTCGGCCCCCCTCCAGCGTCCCCACGCCTGGCAATATGCCGCCAGCGCCGCCGTGTCGATCTCCGTCATAAGCCCTAGGCCCAGGAGTCGCTTACCTGTCCGCGTCCATTCCCGTTTCCCTTCCATCGAGAGGAACACCGGGGCCTGGGGAAGACGCGGCTTGGGCTGGGCTTCGTGCTGAGGCAAGGGCCGTTTCCCTGGGTTGCCGCGCAGGACACGGAGCTTTGTTGGTGTAGGGTGCGGAGTCGCCATCAGGACACCTTTCTTGGCTCAAGCCCCATCTGGCTCATCCGCTCTAACCCGACGGAGTTCCACTATACGGTCCCGAATGTCGGCGGAAGCCCCCTTTGTCACCGACCCCCCCTCTGAAAGTTGCGAACACGCACGCGCGACTAGCTGTGCCGGTCTACGCCCCAGGTCCCTCAACTTTTGACCAGCCCCCCGGTCGCCGGCCTCACCGTCTTCTCATAGTGAGCCGTCTACGCGGGTTGTGTCGCTGCGGGCATCCTCGCGGACACTCACTTCTGTGGAATTTGCCGGTGAACTACCGGGTTGATGGGGTGCTTGTCCTCAACGTCCAAGAAGAACTCAAGCCTCAGGCCGCAGACCTTGCCGTCCTCTTCCACCACCGGGCACTTCTGGACATCCTCCTGTTGCGCTCGGGTCTCCTCCCGGCCGTGCTCCAGAGCTTGGCGGAGATCTCCATAGGCCATCGACAGCTGCTTGCCCTTTAAGGCGAAGAAGATCGGGCCAAACAGCGCATCGTCCTCTAGTCTGAGGAGCGCACACTTGAGCAGTCCGGCCCAATCGCGCCGAAGCTGCTCACGCTCACTCTCCGGGTAGTCGTACCTAATGACTGCGTGGGGTTCGAAGAGGGCAGCCTTCCGTGTCCCGCCGGTCACCTCTTCCAGCACCCGATTGGTGTCAGCGCCGTGCCGGACCAGGACCTGCAACTCGACCCACAAGCCGTCTGGGCCTTGGCCCACGGCGAAGTGCCAGCCAAGGCACTCGAAGGGGAAGCGGCGCTGAACACGCCTAAAGTGCCCGGAGGCGGTCTGGAACTCCTTTACTATGAGCGCGGTGATGCCGTCGCCGTCTTTGGGGCCCATCACACAGGTGCCGGGCTCCAGTTTGGCTGAGCCATATTCCTGCGGCCCCAGGTGGCGCTGAAGCCGGAGGATGCTGTAGCTGCCCTCTGGAAAGAAGGTGTGCAGGTACTTGGCCGAGGTCTCGGTGTTACAGCCAGCGCACCAGGGAGTCTTGCCGCTAGCGCGTCCTTGACGCACGACGCCATGAGCCTGGCACTTGCCCTTAATCGGCACCCCGCAGTTAGCTTCGGCGACAGCCTTTTTCGACTCCCCTACAGAGCGCAGCAGGGCGGCGCTCCGCTTATGCCGCGGGGCCTCTCGCAGGGCCTCAAGGGGCGCAGGCACTGGCGGCGCGTAAGGGCTGCGGTGCGAATTGTCGGCATCTTCCCCCCTTCTAGAGCTGCTGTTAAGGGAGGAACATGTGGACAATTCGCGGCGTCCCGGGGCGTTCCGGCCGGGGAAGAGGACTGCCCAAAGGCTCCATGTCGTCCCAGCGGCACAGACCTTGTCGGTTCTCCGGCCAGGGTGATGTTCCCCAAAACACCACCACCGACCGGATATCGGCGAGTAGTAGAAGTTGTTTTGATTCTGCCCTGTGTGGCCGGGGAACGGGCAAGGGCCGGCTAGCCGCCCATCGTAGTTAGGCGCCACGCCACGGCGGAGGAGCTCCTGGGTAACCTCGTCCTTCATGACCTGTGGGACATCGTCGCCGCCCTTGTGGGCATCGAAAGGCCCCGGCGTGCGGTTCGAGTAGCCAGCTACCGGAGTTTGTGCCGCTGCGTCGACAGGCGGTAACGCAGACTCCACAGCGGCGATTGAATAGCGGCGCTCTTCATGCAGTTCGAGAAGCCGGGCTACGGGGCGGTCGCTATACTTCAGGTTGCGGAAGCCGGGCAGGCGCAATACCCGGGCTCGATCCGTGGCGGCAGGATCGCCTCCCAAGGTCGCTGTGAGGCGTTTCACCATCCGTTCCACAAGCTCCAGGTCAGGGACCGGCTCGCTCAGCATCCAGTAGACCTGGTATTTTCCAGGGGAAGTCTCCACCAAGGCAGACGCAGGCGGCACCGACTGCGGCCAGGGGTTCGGTAGACCGCCGTCCAGGTCGCTCCAGAGGCATGTCGCGACAGCAACGTCACGCGCCTTCCCCCCGGCGCGTCTCCTCGCGCAGACGCCGAAGTAAACGTCTGCTCGCCCGTCAAGGTGGAGGGGTAGGGCTTGATCGAAGCCGCGCCGCTGTAGTTGGCGAAGCCTGAAGAAGCGCAGGCTCTGCTGCACTAGTCCTGTGGGCAGCGGCCGGATCTCTAAGAAGCGTTCATGCGCTGTGCTGCCGAACAGGGCCTGAAGCAACCGACAGGCCGAGTGGTCTGCCCCTTGGCCACTAAGAAGATGCCCCTCTTTCCTGATTCGCATCGCTCTCCCCTTTCGGGAAGGCGACGCCTGAAGAGGTCAGCGAACTATGCAGCCCATGCCACCGTGTAGGCACCCCACTCAGGTCTTACGCGGTGAGGGATAATGAGGGGCGAGGTGTGGAGTTCGGGGAGGTAGAGCCTCCCCCGTCTCCACCAATATCTGTAGAATGGCGCCGCGTGGTTATGTTGGGGGGTGCCCCTATCTGGGCAGCATGAACGGGGAGTTCGGCCTCCCTGTGACTCCCGAACTCCCCGTCCCAGGAAGTATTGCGTGCCAAAACCCATGCCCTAGCGTCGGCTGCCGTCGTAGATGATGGTGTCGGGCTTGAAGGCTGCCCAGGAGAACCAGAAGTAGGTGCCGTGCACCAGGGTCTCCAAGCGCTTGCCCTTCAACTCCCCGCCTGTCGCCTGCCCCAGGATGTTCCAGGTGCTACGGGTCTCCCTGTCCTTAAAGGCGGCGGGGAAGGGGGTAGCCGCCTCAAAGGTCAACTTCCGCCCGTCTAGGACTGCCTTGAATACCCCTGTAGAACCCACCGACCTGCCTTCTCGAATCAGGTCAGCGTCCAAGGCCGAGCGGGTCGTGGGCTCGTAGAGCACGACAAAGTCCAGCCCCTCCAGCGAATAGTTCACTGCCCGATCCTGGGCCAGCCAGGTATATGGGAAGGCCACGTCGCTGCCGCCCAGGGTTACGGTCACCACACGCTCCTTGGGCAGCAGGCGACCATCAGGGGGCCCCTTGAAGAAGAAGGGGAGCGGCGAGGAGCCGATCTGATCGTAGCCGGCGTAGGGATTCAGGCCGTAGGCCCGAGAGTATCCTGTCTCTTGGTTGAGCACCTTGCCCTGGGGGAAGGAGTCCTTGAAGTCCTGCCAAGAGACGATGGCCGCGGGCAGGAACCTCAGCAGCGCGCCCGCCAGATCGCCGACGATAGCCTCCCCGGTGATCTGCTGCCACCAGCTCTCGGTCTGGCGGTCGTACATCACCAGGTCGCTCTGGCGGAGGTTGCCGGTCGTGCCGAAGTCCAGCACCTGGCTGCCCATCGCCCTCTCAAAGGCGATGGCACTGTTGCACAGGGGACAAAAGGTCAGCAGCACCGGCACCCCGGCGACGGTGTCGTTAACGATCTCGTGCCACACCAGGATCTGAAGCGGATAGCCACGGGCCTCACCCCTGAGCTCGACGACCACCAGCGGCTCCAGGGCCTCTAGCCACAGGTCGGCCTGAGCCACGGAATCGAACTTAGGGGCATCGAGGGCGGGGATGCCGTCTGGGGGCGGCCCACCAGAGGTGATCTCGCGCAGGTCCACGGTGCGCTTCTTCCAGTTGGTCTTAGTCCAGTAATTAGCGGGGAACGTGGTGTCGCGCAGGGCCTCCGCCACCCCTGGGTCTATGGTAGCGGTGGGCGGGAGCGACCTCGTGGGCATCGGCATAGGGCTGGGCGAGGCGGTAGCCTGGGCGCTGGCGGTGAGGCTCGGCACAGTCGTGGCAGGGGTAGCGTCAGCTACGGCCGTGGCTGCGCTGGCCGGTTCTGCCGACGGCGCCACGCTCGGCAGGTTCACAGGTGCCGACGAACAGCCCACGGCCAGAGCAATCAGAATGCCTGTCCACCCAAGCCAGGGCCACGCTATCCCCACAGGGCACTCCTAAGCTTGGGTTTGAGATAGAAAAGGAAGATCAACGCTCCCGCTAGAACCACTACCGAAGCCCATCCCTGTTGGCTCAGCCCCAGCGCATAGGTGTTGCTATCCATGCGTAGGGGAGAAAAGGCCAGTCGAATGGTGGCATACAGCGCTGCATAGAGACCGAAGAGAGCGCCTTCCGGCCGTAGCCTGTCACGCAGCGACCACAGCACCCCGAACAGTGCAAGGTCGGCCAGCATCTCATAGCCGACCGCGGGATGGGATGGCTGATACCCAAACCCCGGGCTTGCAGGATGGGTATACACCACCGCCCACGGCAGGTCGCTAGGGGTGCTAAAGTGCTCCCCGTTGATCAGGTCGCCGATCCGCCCCACACCCTGGGCCAGGATCAATGCAGGAGCAGAAAGGTCTAACAGCCTCCCCACCGGGTAGCGCCTCCACAGCGCATAGCCTGCCCCGGCTACAACGCCGCCGGCAATCGCCCCATAAATAGCGATCCCCCCGTTCCAGACTGCGATGATCTGTCCTGGATTGGCCGAGTAGAAACCCCAATTGTCGATCACGTGTACCACCCGAGCGCCAATGATCCCACCGGGAATCGCCCAGGTGGCGACAGAACCCACCATTCCGGCCTGGAGTCCCGCTTTCTTCCCCCAACGATCGATCAAATAGACCGCCAGGACCACTGAGAGAGCGGAGATGAGCGAGTGCCAGGTGATCATCAGCCCACCAATGTGAACTATGTCAGGTGACATGCCTATCCGGATCAACGTCTACCCCCTCGCCATCGTTGGAAATCGATTACACGGCTGACTATCACTGTAAAAGCCGCGGATTTCGCCCATGACCTTTTGCTCGTCCCAGTGTACGACTCCGTCGTAAAGAGCGCGCACCCGGCCCTGCCGGTCCACCAAGATGAAGCGACTGGAGCGGAGAACACTGTAGTCGTGCTTGTGCGCTGCCCACCGGCACTGCTGTTTTCTCAAAGGCCAGCATTGATTCCATTTGCCTGTAGCCTTAGGCCGAGTAGATGGCTCCTGCCACTAGGCCATAAGCGACATGCACGACGACCACACCCATCGGCCCCATCGGCCCCATCTTAGCGCCCATGAAGCCGGGCGCGGGGACACGGTCAGTGCCCGCATCCGGGCCGCTGACCATCCTGGGATGCAGCGCCGGCATCATACCGAAGGCGATGCCCGCGACCAGGCTGTGGACCGCCCCGAAGAGGGCGCTCCAGCCAATCACGCCGGACTGGATACCAAAGGCCTTGAAGAGGACGGCGTAGATGATGAAAAAGACCATGCCCATCATAAGGTGGGCCATCAGGCCCAGACCCCAGGCGGCCCCGCCTCTGGGTAGCAACATGGTGCCCAATGTCATGGGCATGTCCATCTTCATGCCCATCATGCTGCCCATGTACATGACCATAGTCATGGCGACGGTCCCTATCAGCCCACCGATTAGAGCCTTTCCAAACTCGAACTCCATCTCGTCTCCTCCCTAGGTACTGCTCCACCCTGTTTGGTGTTCCTTTTGCCGGAGCAACAGCGCAACCGTCCGGCGATGGTCCAAACCCGGAAAAATGGCGCAGTCGCGGAGAGCAGCCGCCAGACGCGCCCGCTCTTCAGAAACAGGGGGCGGGGCGCGCCCGCCGTGGCTCAGTGTCCACACTGACTTCACCTCCTCCTGCTTCGCCAGCCTACCTTCGTCCACCGCTCTTGCGGGGCCACCTAGCAAGCTGGAGCTGCTGTGGGCATAAAGCTCGTGTCGACGCCGGCCTTCACTGCGCCCCCTGACATCGGGGAGCTGAAGTCCCGCACGGCGATGTGCGCGAACCAGACCCCTTGTGCGCCGGGGTTACCGCCGTGGGTATCGTTCTTGAGGTCATGGAAGTGCGTAAAGCCGCTCCCGAACTCCTTCTCTATGCGCTGCTGGTCGGCCCTGCAGAACTTGCCCGGGATGCCCAGCGCCACCCAATTCAGGTTCTTGGCCTCATTGAGGTTCATGTTGTCAAAGTGGAGCGCCAGGAGGACTCCGCTGGGCAACATGTAGGCGCGATGATCGGTCATGCTGCGCAGCTCGACGGGAGGGAACAACGCGGTCAGTTGTTTCCAGTAGGTGGCGTCTTGTTGCAGCGCTGCCACCCGTCCGTTAAGCGCGGTGATCTCCTGGTCCTTGCTCGCTACCGCCTCTTTCGAGACTCCTTGCGCGCAGGCTGCCGAGATGAGAGTTAGGGCCAGGCCGCCAAGCGCCCAGGCGCCCACCTTCTTCCCTTTGGTCGCTGTGCTCATGTTCTCCTCCTCCTCCTCTTTTATTGCCGACCGCAGCATAAGTTGCCCATGGCCTACAATACTGTCGGCCAGCCAACATATTTCCTTGAGTCAGGAGGTCCATCATGTGGCATAGGTGGCGACAGAAGCCAGAGAAACCTGGAGGGAAGCGAGAGCCGTTGTCGCTGACGCAGTACTTGCGAAAAGTGGACGTATTCCAGAGCTTGACGATGGAGGAGATAGAGGCCCTCTTCCAAGGGACGATGGTGCGGGAATGTGCCCGAGGGACGGTGATCTTCACCCCCGACGAGTCGAGTGAGCGCCTGTTCGTCTTGAAGACAGGCCACGTGGACATCTACCGCCTCACCCGCAGTGGCAAGCGCTTGGTCATCAGGCGCATTGGGCCAGGCTCGATCTTTGGAGATATGGGCATCCTCGGCCAGAGCATGCAGGGATGTTTCGCTGAGTCGACAGATGAGAGCTTGGTCTGCACTGCCACGCGTGAGGATATCTTACGTGTCCTCAAGGAGCGCCCCGCTGTGGCGACGCGTCTGCTGGAGACGGTCGGCAACCGGGTAAAGGCCCTGGAAGAGCGGCTGGAGCAGGCAGTCTTCGGTTCCGTCAAGGCCCGACTGGCCGCCTTCCTGCTCGCTAACCTGGGCTCGTCGACGGGGTTAGTGTCAGGCTATACCCACGAAGAGATAGGCGACACTATCGGTGCGCTACGTTCAACGGTGACCGAGGAGCTCAACGAGATGCAGCGCCTGGGGCTCGTAGTCCTCGGACACAAGCAGGTCCGTGTAACTGACCGCGAGGCCCTCCAAGCGATCGCTCAGGAGGTCACGGACAAGACTGGATGAAGCTCAACGTTATGCAAGGTGCCATGGCCCAGTTTGACGCTCGGCCTGGCAGCTGACCATGGCCGTCTACACCATAGCCGGGCGCCAACTCTTCTTCCGAGTGCCAGAACGCATATGCGGCGCCAGCGGTCTTCGAACCGAAAGGAGAAGGCTAATGTCAGAGCAAACCATCCGCGTGTATGGCGCTCCCTGGTGTCCGGACTGTCGGCGCGCCAAGCAGTTTCTCAGTGAGCACCAGGTCCGGTTCGAATGGGTTGACATAGAAAAAGACCCCCAGGCCCGGGCGTATGTCCGAGAGGTTAACCAAGGCAAGCACATCATCCCCACCATCGTTTTCCCCGACGGCTCTCTCTTGGTGGAGCCTAGCAACGCTGAGCTGGCGGAGAAGCTGGGCATACGACGTGAGACCAGCAGGAAAGTCTACGATAGTGTCATCGTTGGTGGCGGTCCCGCAGGTTGGCAGCCTCCAAGCCAGGACGTCCCAGCTCTCCTAGACCCGACAAAATGAAGGGAGCGACATGGATGCTTCAGAGGTCCTCCAAGAGGTCCTAAAATCGCCGGGCCTTGCGGCCTTCTCTCGCATCCGCCATAGGTAGACATCCATGTAGAGCCGCGCGGAGCCTCTTTTGACGCGCAGCCCGACAGAGTCAGACTAACGTCAGGCTAGTAGCGGCCACAGAACGGGCACATGGTCCACCTCCTCCCTCTACCTGTCCTACTCCACACAGCAGCTCATCTGCGACACATCCCGCGTGAAGGCCTGGGCCACCCGCTTGATCCCCTCGCTGAGGGTGGGGAAGACGAAGAGGGTCTCGATAACGTCGTCCAGGGTGAGTCCATGTTTCACGGCGAAGGTAGCAGCGTGGATAAGGTCGGCTGCGTGCGGCGCCACGATGTGCACCCCCAGGACCTTGGAGTTTCGCGGATGAATCACCATCTTGAACACTCCCCGGTCCTCGTTGATCGTCAGGGCCTTGGGCACTACATCCATTCGGATAGTGCGGCAGGCGCAGGCGTTGAACCGGCGCATCTCCTAGGCTTCGGTTAGACCTACCGACGCAACCTGGGGATTGGTAAAAACTGCGGATGGAACGTGGTCGTAGTTCAGGGTCCGCGTCGGCACCGTCAGGGCATTCTCCGCGGCCAGGGAGCCTTCCTTCGCGGCCACCGTCTCCAGAGCCATCTTGCCGACGCAGTCGCTCGCGACACCGAGTGGCCGAAGCCCAAGAGTGCGCACCGTTTGGATTCTGGAGACCGGCGTAAGAACGCCGCGGCTAATCACAGCCTATCCAGCAAGGGGAGAGCATGCTGAAGGAGCATGACCGGGCGATCCTTACCGAGGACTTACCCGCAGAAGGCCTGCGGAATGATGACGTGGGCGTTATCGTTCACGTCTACCGCAGTGGGAAGACTTTCGAGATCGAGTTTCTGGCCCTCGCTGGCAATACGATCACGGTCGCCACCGTACTGTCTTCCCAAGTCCGTCCCGTGACACCTCAGGATGTGAGCCATGCCCGTTCCATAGAGGCTCTTGCCTGAAGCATAGAAGCCGCCCTTGACATCCATTTAGTCATCACGCCGCTGCCGGCAGCACTCGGCTGTGTTCATGGCCGGGTTCGAGGCTCCCCCGTCTCCACCAACAGGAGTAGTTGAGGCCTCGGCGTTTAGCAATCGGAGCCTTCCTTCTGGCGCCGGTGGACGAGGTGATCAGCCCTATCGGCGCAATCCGAACTCCCGTCCAGGCCAGCTATCTGGCATGGGTACCATTTCAGATCGAAATCCGTTGATGGGGGTCTAGCCGTGCCGAATCATGATGCTACGTAGCTAGCGCGAATTCAGTGTGCGCTGCCAATCCACAAGGTAAGCGCTTTGAGCAGAGCGGCTTTGACTTTCACCGTCGGATTCGGGGAAGTGACGGCATTCTGGAGCACCGCTCGTTTCCGAAGACTCATCGCTCTGAGTCTTCGGTTCGAAAGTGTCTAACTATCGCTGACTTCCTACAGCGCGTTCCCACACACATGGAATTGAGCAACCCGAGTAGTTCAGCCGCAGTCCTGCCCTGGGAAGCCTGACTCGTCGAAGAAGAGGTTCATATCCCAGTGGTTGCGCTTAGACGTGAGGCCTACTTCGGCACGGCCCCCGCCGCCGCGAGGCGCCGCTTCGCCTCCTCGAAGACGTCGTGAGGCAATGGTCCCTTTGCGGCCGTGGCAACGTTGTCCTTCACATGGTCCGGATTCAGCGAGCCGACGATGGTCGTGCTGACGCCCGGGTGGCTCAGGGTGAACCGCAGCATGAACTGCGTCGGGGTCATGCCCTCAAGAAGCTCGTCCATCCGGGCTCGCTCCCAAAGCTTCCACGTGTCTGCCGACCCCTGGCCTTCGCCCGGCTCGCCCCGAGCGACGCCTCCTCGGATGATGGTGCCTGCGCCGACCCTCGCAGCTTCGGTGATGATGGCCTCATGCTCGCGCTGTAAGGCCGAGTAGGGGATCTGGAATGCCTCGAAGACACCCATGGCTAGATGATCCATGGCGTGGGGAACCATGGTAGAGCACCCGATAAACCTCACCTTCCCCTGGCGCTTTAGGTCCAGCATCGTCTGGGCAGCTTCATCACGCTCCAGCTCGCTGCGGGAGGGAGCATTGTGGACCTGCAGCAGGTCCAGATAGTCCGTCTTCATACGCCGCAAGCTCTGCTCGACGCCGTCGATGATGTTCTTGCGAGTGAAGATGTGGGTCATGCGGTGCTCAGGTGTGAACATGGCCGGGTCCACGATGCAGCCGCATTTGGAGGCGAGGAAGTATTCCTTACGGCGATGGGAGATGTGCTCGCCGATGAGCTCTTCGCTGGGACCGTAATCGATGGAGGTATCGATGAAGTTGATGCCGGAGTCCAGGATGGCGTTGAGCACCTGCTTTGCCTGACCCGGAGCCAAGGTCCGGCCGTTGAACCGCCAGTTGACGCCCCTCAGCTCCATCGCCCCGTATCCGAGGGCGGTCACTTCCATTGCGGTGCGTCCGAGCTTTCGTCGAGCCAGTTCCATCGCAGGCGACCTCCGCAGGCCTATTCGTCCACCTTGATGTACGCCCCGCGATTGTATCCCCTCCCCATGCTCTTTTCCAACCACCTCCTAGCTAGCAGGCTGCGGAAAAACGATGGCATGTAGTGACTACGTGCGCAAACAAAGAGTACCTCAAGTCTAATCCAAGAGCCCTGGACCGAGGCCAGCGGCGAGCTGCGGGAGCTGCTGCTGGCCATCTCCGGCTAGGTGGCCCGTATGGAGTCTAGCGGTCGGTTCGAGCGTATCCGGGCTGGCCTGGCCAGGCGTAAGGCCCTGGGCTTGCCAGTGGGCCGTCAACCTAGGGCTCGGGACCGTGGCAAGCGCCGGCGCTCGGGCTACGTGGCCCGCTGGGAGCGCGCGGGCTTACAATGAAGGCCAGCCTTCCGCCGGCGTTCTGCAGCAACCGCGAGCAACGCAACTATGGAAGGCCGGAGGAGCAAGGTCAATGGCTTCGTCTGGCAAGGTCGCCATCGTCACGGGGGCGGGAAGTGGCATCGGCAAGGCCGTCGCCCTCGCCCTGCTGCGAGACGGCTGTGCCAGAGCGCACCTCCACGGGGGCATTGAGAGCTCTCACGATTGACACAAATCTCGGCTCAGGCGTGGGAGTTGGGCCAGCGGGCGTGGGGGTCGGAAGGACCACCTGCGGCACCGTGGGTGTGACCGCCGGAGTTGGGGTAACGACGCTGACCACCTCAGGCGCCGTAGGCGTGACAACTGGAGTGGGGGTGACGACGGTGACCACCTCCGACGGGGCCTCATCCCTGGGCAAGAACATCTGTATCAGAAGGCCAGCCGTTATTCCCAGGGCCAGGAGCACCGCGCCGGCTGTCGCGTAGGCCTGCCGATGACGCGTGACATGTCCGCCGAGCGCAAGCAGGCTGCCCGCCATCATCGCGTAGGTGCGGGACAGAGACTGGACGGCCTCCCTCGGCCAAAGGATGAGCCGCCTGGCCTTTCCCGGCGGCGCCATCACGGCTGGCTGGTCAAACCTGCAAACACACGGGCCACCCTGGGCACAGCCCGCGCAGCAGTACTCTTTTCCCCCCTCCACTGTAGAGGGCCAGGAGAACTTGATGAAGCAGTTCGCGCACTCGTGTCTGCTGGGTGGTGTCACCATGGCAATCACTCCCCCTTCACTGGACACCTGTTCCCACGCAACCAATAACGCGGATCCATAGACGGTGTTAACGTGCCCAACACTGCTTCGTGCCTAGAAACGTAGCGGTTGCGGCAATCCTTGGTACACTGAGCAACTAAGTATAATATGGCACTATACGTACTGGTTTATCACTATACGTACTGGTTTATAGTGAGGCGGTGGTAAAGGGGACACCACGGGGGGCGGAGCTGGCCAGCCGGTTCTGGGTCTGGGGACAGGCCTACGCTGGTATTCTCCGGCTAGGGAACTTTCGCGCCGAGCAGCAGGGGCGAGTGTGCCTACAAGTCGTGGAGGGCAAGCCAACGAACTTGCCGCAGGAGCGATCGTCGAGCGTCTCGCCCACGGGAGCCTGTCCCGGCGGAAGGCCGCCGTAGAGTTTGGATATCGGCTACGCTACCCTGAAGCGTCTACCCCATGCACGTTTCTCAGCGGTCCAGAAGAGCAGCAGAGCTCGGGGCCTTCGACTACGGAGGATGGGAAAGGAAGCGGTGAAGCCACTATAACGGTATTTAGATCAAGCTAAAACCGCTGCCGGGCCCATCGATGCCAACCCCCTTGCCCTCCTTGATCCAGCCGAACTCCTTCAGGATTGCCTGGCTATAGGTCACCCGGCCGGTCACTTTATCCACAGGCTCGCTGGCTAACAGCAATGCTGCCCGCGCCATCATCTCCGGCGGTTCGCTGCGGGAGCTATCCACGGGCCCCAGCGCGCTGCTGAAGAACGTACGCGCAGGCGTCGGAACCGACTGGGAAGGCGCAAGAGCCGCCACGGTGATGCCGTGCTCGTAGACCTCTTCGGCCAGCCCCTGACTAAAGCGCTCCAGGGCGGCCTTGGTGGAGGCGTATGTTATCTCATGTAACCCGCGGACGTGCTTGTAAGGGCCGCGGCCGGGCCCGATGGCCCCGGGCGAGGAGATGTTGATGATCGCGCCCCTGCGCCGCGCGATCATATCCGGCAATGCAAGCTTGCTAAGTATGAAGGGCGCGTGGATATTCACAGTGAAGGTGCGGATCCAGCGGCTCACTGGGTAGTCCACGATAGGACGGAATAGGTTCAGGGCGGCGTCGTTGACCAGCACGTCGGCGGGGCCGAAGATGCGCTTGGTCTCCTCCACCAGGCGCTGGCAGCCGGCCTCCTCGGAGATGTCACACTGGACAGCGGCCGCCTGCCCGCCGGCGGCCTTGATCGCGGCGACCGTGGTGTCCAGGGAGCCGGGTAGTTGCTTGTGGTCGCCCTCATGGAGGGTGCGCGCGGCGCAGACCACCTTGGCACCCTCCTGGGCGAACAGCTTGGCGATAGCCTCTCCGATACCCCGGCTGGCGCCCGTGACAATGGCTACTCTACCATCTAGCTTCCCCATCCCTCGCTCCTTCTGTGCCCGTACACCTGGGATCTCGTGCGATAGTGTGGCCCGCTGTGAAAGCATGGGCCGGAGCACGTTGGCCTGGTTGCCTCTCGACCACTCCAGCATTACACCTTTGAGTGCCCTGGGATGAGTATACGCGACCTTGTAGTTGCCCGTCGAGGCGTTGCGCGCAACCACCGAAACTCCTTTGGTCCGCATGTGCGACACCTCCTCGTCCAGGTTTTTTACAGCGTATGCCAGCCGCTCAATCGAGGAATTAGACCAGCGAGTCTCACCACCCTCTACTGCCCAAGCCTCACCCTCAGAACCAGCCCCTAGGGAGTAAGGGGGTCTGCCAAGTCGGCGTCGCCCTCAACCTGGCCCGCAGCTCCAGCGAGCGGGCAAGACAGCTCTCTAATCCCCCTCCTGCATGTAGGTGAACGCCTAGACGACGAGATTCGTCGCTAGCCGCTGGCAATGCAATTGACTCACTATTCTGCACGTATATATTGACGATTGGCGGCTGAAGGCGTATATCAAAGGGTATCCAACCCACAGTGCAGGAGGGGTGAGATGTCACCAGCGCACGCTCTATCTGCTAGCGTCGTTGCCATCGTTCTGGTGGCCGTAGCCTGCGGCGGCGCCGCCGCCCCGACAGCGACCAAGGCGCCCGTCGCGCCGGCTGCCGCTGCCACCGCCACCCCGGCGCGGGCGCCCGCTGCCACGACGGCCGCTGCCAGCGGCAAGGCGACCGGGAAGGTGATTATCGCTGTGGCCAGCGAAATGCTAAAGAACAGTCTGGACCCTGCCACGTCAACCGGGGTCCCCTACGTGATCCAGGCGAGCCTCTATGAGCCCTTCGCCTTCCTACACGAGGGAAATTATGAAACCCCCGTTTTGGCCGCGAGCTGGAAACTGGCGGAGGACGCCCGGTCCTGGACCTTCCAACTCAGGAAGGGGGTGAAGTTCCACAATGGCGAGGACTTCGACGCCCAGGTCATGATCAAGAACATGAAGCGTGCGAAGGGCATCGGCTCCGCCGCCTTCCATGAGAACGTGGATGGCTATGAGACGCCGGACTCCCACACTCTGGTTCTCAGGGTCAAGAAATACGATCTTGCTCTCGTCAGCCGGCTGAGCTGGACTACCAGTATCGGTATGCCGGCGCCGGCCCGGTACATAGACGAAGTGGGAGAAGATGGCATCCAGAAGCACCCCATAGGCACCGGTCCCTACAAGTTTGTCAGTTTGGATACGGCCGTGGGCGCGCTCACGCTGGAGGCCTGGGACGAGTGGGGCGGGTACTGGGGCTTCAAGCCCACAGTGAAGACAGTGGTCCGTCTTAGCATCCCGCAGGAGACGACCCGTGTCGCCATGCTGGCTACCGGGGAGGCGGACATAGCTGGACTAGCCGCTGGGCCACAGCTGCGCGAGGTGCGCGGGGCCACCGTGTATTCGTCATCCAGTACACAGGTCAGTTGGCTTGAATTCTTTAAGCAGGCTGACCCCACCTCACCCTATAGTGACGTGAGAGTTCGACAGGCGTTGAACTACGCTGTGGACAAACAGACCATCATCGACAAGGTCCTGGGCGGGGCTGGGGAGCCCGTCGCGGTCCCCCTTGCCTCCTTTCAGAACGGCTTCCCCCGGGACATCAAGCCGTACCCCTACGACCCCGAGAAGGCAAAGAGATTACTCGCCGAAGCGGGCTTCGCCGGCGGCTTCGACGGAGGCACTATCCTTACCGCCAGCGCGGCGAATAAGACCCTGGGCGAGGCCATCGCGCCCTACCTGGAAGCGATTGGCGTGCGCGTCCAGGTCCAGCCGATAGACGCAGGGACCTTGTACAGACGATGGAACCCACCTGCCCACGACCTTGGCAAGGACAGCGGGATGGGGTTCCTGGGCTCCAATCTCCCAGGGGACAGTGCCTATCGCATCGAGAGCTTTTTCACCAAATATGGGATTTGGGGCTACACGGTGGACCCAGAGTTGGATCGCGTCTTCGACCAGACCTTCCAGGTGCGCACCGCGGCCGAGCGGGATCTGCTCATGGAGAAGGCCGCCAGGACCACCCACGAGAAGGCCTACAAGCTGTTCCTGTGGTCCCCGAAGGCCGTTTTCGGCTGGGGTCCACGCATCGCCGACTGGCGGCACGGAGGGATCGAATCCGGAAATGCGCCACTTATTCAGTCCATCCGGCTGAAGTAAGATCATAGGACCTACGCAGCGAGCAGGCAGAAAGGAGTTGATGATGGGGACTATGCGGGATAAGGTGGCGATAATCGGGATGGGTTGCACCAGGTACGATGACCACTTCGACAAGACGCGCGAGGACCTGCTGGTGGAGGCCTGTGATGAGGCCTTCAAGGATGCGGGGATTGAAGCCAAAGACATCCAGGCGGCCTATTTAGCGCAGGCGGGCGACACCGGCCAGCCCCTGGCCCACGCGCTAAAGCTGAACTTTATCCCGGTAAGCCGGGTGGAGAACTGGTGCGCCACGGGAGGCGACATCATCCGCAATGCTGCCCATGCAGTGGCTGCGGGCCTCTACGATTTGGTGCTGATAGCGGGAGTTAAAAGCGATACCGACGCCGGCGGCGGCAAAAGAGACCCTAATGAAGACCCGGCTCCCACTGGTCCCTATGGTGAGTGGGTCTTGGGGCAGGAGACGACCTTCGCATTCAACGCAGTGGGCACCTTCGCCACCGTGGCCACGCGTTATATGAAGCACTATGGCCTCACCTATGAGCAACTCAAAACTGGCCTGGGCTCCATCGCCGTTAAGAACTACCGTAACGGCATGCTCAACCCCAGGGCCTGGCTCCACAAAGACGTCAGCATGAAGGACTATATGGAGGGGCGAACGCTGGCCTGGCCCCTGGGCCTCCATGATGCCTGCTGCCAGCCCAATGGGGCGGCGGCGGCTATCATCACCACGACCGAGCTGGCCAAGAAATTCCGCAGCGACTACATCGTCCTGAAGGGCAACGGCATGAGCGTGGGCAACAAGCTGGGCCAACTCGACCCCAACTACGACTTCGTCCACTTCGACGAGAATCTCTACGCCGCCAAGATGGCCTATGCCGATGCCGGCATCAGGACTCCCCTGAAAGAGCTGGACGTCATCACCATGCACGACGCCTTCACCGTGGTGGAGCTGGGCTTCTACGAGGACATGGGTCTGGCGCCGCGGGGGCATGGCGGCGAGTATGCGGCAGCCGGTGTGTTCAGCCTGGAAGGCGAGCTCCCGATTAATACCCAAGGCGGGCTCAAGTCCTTCGGCCACGGCGGCCCCAGCTCAGGCATCCAGAAGGCCTATGAGGTCTACAAGCAGTTGCAGGGGAAGTCCGGGCAGCGCCAGGTCAAAGGTGCGACCTTGGGTATGACTCACGACCAGGGGGGCTACCCGGGCACCTACAGCGTAGTGTTGAACGTCTGGGGAACGCGCGACTAAGCCCGTCCGCTCCGGGTCGGCCGATAATTCCAATCCATCCGGCTGAAGTGAGCCCATCTCGGAGAGGAGGCTACGATGAGTAGGGCCAGATTTGGTACCACTCCTCTCATCGCCTTGATGGCCCTAGCCCTGGCCTGCGGCGGTGCCGCCGCGCCCACCTCCACCCCAGCGTCACGGCCAGTCGCTACGACGGCGCCCGCTGCGGTGGCGACGCCCACCAGCGCTGCTACGGCGGCGGTCACACCCACTCCCACCAGGGCGAGCGCCACTACCATCCCCACGACCAAGGGGCCCATAGGCAAGATGACCATGGCGGCGGTGGCCGATATAACCAATCGCGATATCCATGTCGCCACGGCCGGTGGGCTCACACAGTTTTTTCAGGTGACAGACGTTAACGCCGCTCTCGTTGCCCTTCAGCGCACCGGAAAGGGTGCCGAGCCCTACTTGACTGAATCTTGGTCCTGGGACGAGAAGGGGCGCAAGGTCCGCTACGTCATCCGCCAAGGAGCGCGCTTCCACGATGGCAAGCCGGTCACCTCCGACGACATCCTCTTCACCGTCGAAAAGGTGCGTTCACCCTACGCCGCTAGGGGCACAAACTCCGGCCTGCCTCTCTATATAAAGAATGTGGAGGCCATTGATGACCGCACGGTGGTCTTCACTCTCTCCGAGGTCTTTGCTCTGGGGTGGAGCACCGTAGGCGGGCTAGTTACCCAGCCTCGCCACGACCCTTACCAAGCCATGCAGAAGAATCCCATAGGCGCCGGTCCCTACCGCCTCGTGGAGTGGCGTCCCTTCGAGTCCATCACTTTAGAGGCTAGCCCTTACTGGTGGAATGCCGATGCGGTGCAGGTCAAGACCATCGTCCGGTTAGCTGTGCCCGAGCCCGAGAGCCGTTTGGCGATGCTCAAGTCGGGCCAGATCGACTTCATGGACGAGGTGCAGCCCCGCCAGGCCGAGGAGCTACTCAAGGACAACCGCTTTGTGGTGAAGACGGTGGATGCGGGGGTTTCGGCTTCCCTTATCTTCGCGACCGATAGGGCAACGATCCCAGGCACAGACCTCCCGAACCCCTTCCTAGATGTCCGCGTCCGCCGAGCCTTTATCATGGCCTTAGACCGCAAGGCCATCTTCGAGGGCGTGGCTTTGGGGAGGTACGGTCGGTACGTACCGGGGCCCTGGCAACGCTGCGTTGCCGGAGGCTCCATGGAGGACAAGATAACGCCTTACCCCTATGATCCCAAAGAGGCAAGGAGGCTGCTTGAGGAGGCTAAGTTTCCCTTCGACTTGGAAACGCCCTTTTGGGTCTATCGAACCATTGCAGGCTTTGCTGAGGCTGCCGAGGTAGCCGTCGTCCAGTGGAACTCTATCGGCATCAAGGCGCGCTTCCGGCTGACCGAGGTGGGGACCTTGCTGGCCTACTGGCAGGAGAAGCCTTCCCGCACCTATCCTCTGGAATTTATCCGCGGTAACATAACCAGTGATGGTGAGCCCGGCACCAATCAAGTTTCCGATTCAAGGACGCCCGAGGGCAGGATCAGCCAGGTCCACAACGACGACATGCTCGAGCGCATCATCAGGCTGCGCACCGCCTTTGAACCGGCGGAGCGTGAAGCCATCTTCCAAGAGATATATCGTATCCAGCACGAGCAGGCGGTCCAGATTCGTCAAGGTGCCAGCAGCCTGAGTGCGGTACATGCCGCTATTGACCAAAGCTCAGACAAATTGGACTATGCACGTCCATTGCTGAACAACAGGCGGCCGGCGTACCCTCGCCAGGGGCAATCATGAATCGACACGGGGTGGTCCATAGTGATCGTCGGGAACTCGACTACCTACGATCGTGACGGGCTTTTGACACTGCCCCGGACATACTTTGGCGAGCGTTGAGAAACTTGAGCCACCTGGCTACTACTGTGCCCTCGGGCCTCAGTGGACGCGCAGCGATCAGGTAACCGCGATACGTCCGGCTGAACCAACCGTGAGCGGGTGACCACCAGTGAAAGAGGAGACAGCAGATGTGGAACCAGTTTAGCACCGACGCGTACGAGGGGCTGCTGGCAGAGACCGTCACCCTGCATGGGAACAAGGGCGATCTGATCAACGCTTACTTCACGCGGCCGCTGGGCCCGGGCCCCTTCCCAGGGATCGTACTGGTCCACCACCTCCCCGGGTGGGACGAGTTCTATCGGGAGATGGCCCGCCGGTTCACCCAACACGGTTATGTAGCCATCTGTCCAAACCTATACTATCGTTTCGGTCACGGGACGCCGGAGGAGGTAGCCGCGAAGGCCCGCGGGACGGGTGGAGTACCCGATGACTCCGTGGTAGGCGATTGCGCGGCCGCCATGAAATATCTACGGTCGCTGCCCTACAGCAACGGTAAGGTAGGCCTCATCGGCGGGTGCTCCGGTGGTCGGCACGCCTACCTCGTGGCGT
>Ga0082335_1003072_pt1 | contig 28539 bp, 18 predicted proteins | sample Subgrocontami58m_FD_72375 | JGI IMG/M metagenome (GOLD analysis project Ga0082335, IMG submission 72375) | Subsurface groundwater microbial communities from S. Glens Falls, New York, USA - GMW37 contaminated, 5.8 m (SPADES assembly) (version 2) ...
TTTTATAAAACTAAGGTTTTAATCTTTCCAGTAATCTTGGATTTGGGGTTATTCCTTTAGACCGCATAATATCTACTTGTTCCTTTGCTTTTTTGTAATCTCCAAGCTCATTATAAGAATATCCAAAATAGTTATATATATCTGTGTATGAAGGATTAAGTTCTAGTGCTTTTGAAAAATATTTTATTGCGTTCTCATATTTTTTTGTTACAAAGTAAACATAACCAAGATTATAAAATGCGTCATCGTATTGATAATTGAGACTTACCGCTTTATTGAGATCATTTATTGATTTATCATAATCTCCCAAGAAAATAAATGCAAGTGCCCTATTATTATAGGCAATTGGATTGTCGGGATTAATTTCTATTGCTTCATCATGATATTTAATAGCAGTTCGGTAATCCTTCTTTTCCTGGTAGGCAAGACCTAAATTATCGTAGGCGAGATAGTATTTAGGATATTTGGCAATTACATTTTTGAAATCGTTTATTGCCAGATCAATTTCGTTGTTATGCAAATAAGCAAATCCTCTGTAAAAATTAGGTCTTAATTTGTCTGGGGATTTACTTAATACATCTGTCCACATTGAAATCGGATTATTCCACAAAGAATTTCTTTGATAGGTAAGAACTGAATAACAAATAATCAAGCATGAAAAAAGAAACAATGATGGAATCCTATATTTTTGAATAAATGAAAAAACTAACGAAATTATAAGCAGAGAAAATCCGAACATCGGAAGGTAAAGACGCTGTTCTACCATTACATCTCTTATCGGTATTATACTCGATTCAACTGAAATTGTAATGAAAAACCAAAGAATAGAAAAAGAAACTAATCGATACTTTTTGGCAAAGTTAATGGCGAAAAATGTGATAGCTAGAAGAATAGCTAGATTTATAATTGTTTTAACATCTAACAAAGAATAAATTAAAGGGAAATCATAATCAAAATTTAAGTTAATCGGTAAGATTAAAAGTTTAATATAAGTTACTAGAACACTTATTTGTGTAAACAAATAAGCATTTCTTGGAGTACTATCCGCTTCAGTAGGAAGACCAATTTTAAAAAGAACTAGGCCTATGGACACTATTAGAAACAGGGACAATCCTATAATTATTTTCCAATAAATTTTATTTTCTCTATTTCTTAAAAACATCACTTCATATAAAATTATTATAAGAGGAAGGGTAACAACAATTTGTTTACTCCATAAACCCATTATTGCTGTCAGTAATGAGAGGGCTAATAGTAATACTATGAGTCCGTAGCGTATTATATTATTTATTGAAACATTCGTAGAAACAAACTTTGGCATAATGTAGAGACATAGTGACAGAAGATAGAATAAAGTAGCCAATAAGGTCATTCGTTGAACAATGTATGTAACGGTTTGAGTTTGAATGGGATGGGCAATAAAAACTAAACCGACCATGAAAACAAAAAGTGTTTTGCTCGATTTATCGTATTTATCTTTTAATAATGGTGTACTAAGTGTAAGATGTGTTAAAAACATTACTAAAATTGTATTAATAAGATGAATTAGAATATTGATTAGGTGATAACCTGTTACAACTAAACCACCGTAATGGAAATTGAGGGCGAAACTTAAGTAAGAGATAAACCTGTGATTTACGTCTAATATACCAGGAAGGGTTGTGAAATTTTGCATATTCTTTATTAATGGATTTCTAACAACAGAATCATAGTCATCAAAATAGAATGGAACGCTGAAAGTGTTTGAATAGATTAATATTCCTAATAAAGACACAGCAATAAATGATAAAGAATAGAGCAATTTTGAATAATCTTTTTTCCTCTCAGATTTTAAAACTTGGTCATTCTTTTTTCTATTTTTTTTAATATTATGTTGCTGAGAATTTTTCTTACTCATACTATTTTAATTTTTAATTTCACAATACTAGACTCAATGATCTTTATAAATGCTCGTTTTCTTACAAAGAGAATAACCGGGGTAGAAAGATACGCTACCGAAATATCCCTTGCACTAAAAAAAATAGAAAGGGGGATAATTTTTTTATCTCCTAGTAGGGAATTAAAGGAATCATATATAAAACAATTCAAAATAAAAAAAGTGGGAATTTTCAACAATTATTTTTGGGAACAATTAGAACTGCCACTCTTTCTAAGGAAGAACAAAAATCCTCTTTTGATTAATCTAACTAATACAGCCCCGATAATTTACAAGAATCAGATTACTGTGATTCACGACCTGGCATTTATACATAATCCGGGATGGTATACAAAAAAAGCGGCCTTGTTTTTTAAATGGCTTGTTAAACGTTCGGCATTATCTTCAAAACATATTATTACCGTAAGTAATTTCTCAAAAAAAGAAATTGAGAAATATTTGAATATATCTTCGGAAAAAATTTCGGTAGTTCCGGAAGCAGTTCCATCGTGCATAGTTGATCTATCCCGTCTTGATTATCCAAATAATTGGGGGAATTATATCCTTACTGTATCCACATTAGAGCCACGGAAGAATCTAGTTAATCTCATCCAGGCTTTCCTTAAACTTAATTTGAATGGTTATAAATTATTAATTGTTGGTGCACAAAATAAAATTGTTTTTATGGAGCCTGAGCTAGATCGATTAAGATTGAATGATAATATTGTTTTCTTAGGTTATGTGGATGATCCGACCTTGGTAGGATTATATAAAAATGCCAAACTATTTACATATATTTCATACTACGAAGGATTTGGTCTTCCACCACTTGAGGCTTTAGTTTGTGGGTGTCCGGTTTTAGCGTCTAATTCTAGCAGCATTCCGGAAGTTTGTGGAGAATATGCAAAATATTGCGATCCATATGATATTAATGATATTGCTGGAAAAATGGATAACATGATCTTTCAACCATCTATTATTAATGATAAGCAGATTAAAGATCTTCTTGATAGATACAATTGGGAAAAAACTTCGCAGTTGTTTATGAATATAGTCCATCGGATTGAAAGCCAAAACAATAAGCCATAAAAATTTTGGGATATAGATTTTAGAATGATAATCGTTTTTAAATTTTTGAGAGAAGTTATAAACAAACGGTATTTGATCTATTCACTTGTAAAAAGGGATTTTCAGAATCAATATACCGGCTCATACTTTGGTATTATATGGAATTTTATTCAACCAATTGCTTTTATTTTCATTCTTTGGTTTGTACTAAATATGGGCTTCAATTTGCGAAGAATTGAAAATACAAATCATATTTTTTGGTTAATATCCGGAATGATCTGCTGGCTCTATTTCTCTGATGTATTTTCAAGTTCCACTCAAATCATTCAGCAGTATTCATTTTTAATTAAGAAAATGGATCTAAGTTTAGGAATTCTTCCGTTCGCGAGGATACTGAGCGCCTCGATTAACCATCTCATATTTATTTTTTTGACCGTTGTCTTTGGATTGTTTATGGGGATAAGCCCAAGTTTTTATTTCATCCAGATTTTTTACTACACATTAGCTTTACAGATACTTCTTTTAGGATTATGCTGGCTCGCATCATCAACTAGCATATTTATTAAAGATGTAAATAATATTGTTACAATAATCGTCCAATTTGGATTTTGGTTAACACCTGTTTTTTGGAGTATTGATAATGTTCCGCAAAATTATCAGTGGATAATTAAACTTAACCCGCTATATTATTTAGTAACAGGCTACAGAGATTCTTTAATTTATAAGATACCATTTTGGCAGAAACCTCTTGAAGCGATTTATTTTTGGGTATTCTCATTAATGATTCTTTTCATTGGTACTGTAGTTTTTAGAAGATTGCGCCCCCACTTTGCCGAGGTTATCTAAATGGGCAGTAATATTGTTGTTAAACTTGAGAATGTTTCGAAGTATTACAAGTTGTACGACTCACCGAAAGGCCGGTTAAAAGAAGCTCTTCATCCGTTCCGAAAAAAATATCATAAAGAATTTTATGCATTAAATAATATCAGCTTTGAGCTAAAGAGAGGGGAGTGTTTAGGTGTTATCGGTAAGAACGGTATGGGTAAGTCAACTCTCCTGAAACTTATTGCTCATATAATAGAACCGAGTTTCGGCACTATTCAAGTCAATGGTACGGTATCTGCGCTATTAGAACTAGGCACCGGATTTAATCCGGAATTCACAGGCCGACAAAATATTTATTTTTATGGTACTATACTTGGGTTTAGAAAAAATCAAATTGAAGAAAAAGTTGAAAAGATAATTCGATTTGCAGACATTGGAGAATATATTGACCAGCCTGTAAGAACATATTCAAGTGGTATGTTTGTTAGATTAGCTTTTAGTGTTCAAACAAGTTTGGAACCGGATATTCTTATTGTTGATGAAGTCTTAAGTGTAGGTGATATATTCTTCCAGCAAAAATGTCATTCACGTATTGAAGAATTATTAAGTAGAGGTACTTCTTTAATAATAGTTTCTCACGATATGCAGTTAATTGAAAAATATAGTAATAATACTATTGTTTTATCGAATGGCGAATTATTATTTAAAGGAAATCCGCATACCGCAATTCAAAAATATTATAGTTTAGCTGATAATTATCCGTTAGATTCTTCAAAGAATGTAATAAAAGATAACAATACAATAAATTTACCCATGGAAGAAAAAAATTCTAATAAAATTGATGACTGGCCGGATTACGAATTTTTGATCGACACAAATTCTCTGGAAGTGCATGGAGGCAAAAAAGTTGCTCAACTAACAAAGCTGGCAGTTTGTAATACAAAAAGAAAAGTTGCTTCAAATTTTAAAGTTGGTGAAAAAATTATCTTTTTTTATGAAGTCAATACTTACAACGACGTAGATATTCCTATAGGTGCTGTTGTATTAATCAACAGGTTAAATATTCCCATTCACGGGAAAGATACATTACAATATTCATCTTCTACCAAAAATATTTTTCCAAATATAAAAGCAGGTTCAATAATCCGTTTTAAGCAAGAATTTACACTTGATATTTCTCCCGGTGAATATACATTTACGATAGCGTTCGGAGCTGTTAAAAGAGAAAACCTTGATGAAATTAATAAAGTAGATTTTGATACAAGAGATCATTTTATTAAATGGATATTCCGCGTGGCTCAAGCAGGACGAATTTTTATTAGTCCTGATAATGAAGGTATGATCTTACCGTTTCATGGTTATGTTAATCTTGAAGGTAATTTTCAAATATCCGTTAATGATCAAATTTCTATAAGGTGAACAAAAGACGCGCAATTACAAATCCCTATTAATTATAGCAGGAAAAAAGCTGGAAGCAATTAAAACTTAAGTCATAAAGTTAAAAAAATTAAAAAAGGTTAAAATTATCCTATGGGTGCAATCAATTATTCTATAGATGTAGGATTAGTTAAAAGTTTAAAAAAAGTTCTACCATTAGATTTTTTTGTTGAAACAGGGACATTTGAAGGGGATACAATAGAAAATGTTAAAGACCTATTCAGCGAGATTTATTCTGTTGAACTATCTGAAGAGTATTATAATAAAGTAAGAAATAGATTCGAATCTCATAATTCTATTCATTTGTATTTAGATAGCGCAGAGAAATTTTTAAAGAAGATCCGACCAACGTTGAAAGAGAAATCAGTTCTTTATTGGTTGGACGCTCATTGGTGTGTTGCAGATAAAACGGCAGGCGAAAAATCCCAGTGCCCTCTATTGGACGAATTAATATCAATCAAATCTCTCAATAAAAAGAGTATCATAATAATTGATGACGCTCGTTTATTTATTACTCCTCCCCCATCACCCCATGAAATTACTCAATGGCCTGATATTAATTCAATTGTCAAGTTATTTAGAAATCTGAGTTCTATCCATGAGTTAATAATTCTGAACGATACAATTATTTATTACCCCAAAGCAGTAAAAGAAACAATAAAAGAATACGCGTATAACAATTCTATTAATTGGTTAACGGTATTAGATAAATCCAGGGATTATGACTCGCTGTTAAAGCAACAAAAGGATATGCTAGAACAATTACAGGAAAAAGATGAAACAATAATTTCTCTATCAGACGATTTGGTTGAAAAAGATAAGAAAATATTTATGTTATCCGATGATCTAGTGGGGAAGGAAAAAGAATTAGATGATTTATTTGGCGAAATAAAAGAAAAAGACGAAAAGATAATTTTGCTATCGGATGATCTGGTGGGGAAGGAAAAAGAGATCGATGCATTATTTATCGAACTCAAAGAAAAGGACGAAAAAATAATTTCACTTTCTGGTGACTTAGTAGGAAAAGAAAAAGAAATAGATGATTTATTAGATGGAATAAAAGATAAAGACGAAAAGATAGTTTCGCTGTCGGATGATCTGGTGGGGAAGGAAAAAGAATTAGATGATTTATTTGGCGAAATAAAAGAAAAAAACGAAAAGATAAATGTTCTCTCGGATGATTTGGTAGGTAAGGAAAAAGAGATCGATGCATTATTTATTGAACTCAAAGAAAAAGATGAAAAGATAAATGTTCTCTCGGATGATTTGGTCAGCAAGCAAAACGAAATTGATTCTTTAATAAATGAACTCAAAGAAAAAGATGAAAAGATAAATATTCTCTCGAATGATCTGGTTGAAAAGGAAGAAGAAATTGTTTCATTAACTGAGGATTTAGTAAGAAAAGAAAAGGAAATTGTTTTCTTATCAGAAAGTTTGAGTATTCTTAAAAAACGTCTTTCTTCACTAATATGGGGACCAATAACTTTGTTCCAATTTCATTTTCCCAAGCTTTGGGATTATATCTATAGAAAAAAAACAGGCTTAACAAAGAAAAAAGAAATAATTGAAGAAAAGGAATTAGAAGATTTAGCATTACATGGGCCTGAACAAAACAATGTAAAAATTGAAGAACCGGAAAAGGAGGAAACAAAAACTGAAAAGAGTGGGCTGAAATTTTTTACACCAAGACTGGGTCAATTAAATCATTACGAACCAACAGAGATGCGAATTCCCCAAAAGTATGTAAACACAAAATTAGATGGCGATTCTCTTCGACTGTCAATTGTAACTCCATCTTATAATCAAGCTGAATTTTTGGAGCGTACAATGAAAAGTGTTCTTGAACAAAATTATTCAGATCTTGAGTATATAGTTCAAGATGGTGGTTCTACGGATGGTAGTATTGAAATATTAGAAAGATATAAAACACTTTTAAAAAGTTGTAATTCTATACCCGATAAAGGTCAGGCAGATGCTATAAATAAAGGATTTAAACTTTCCACGGGTGATATATTAGCTTGGATAAATTCGGACGATGTGTACATGCCGGGAACATTTAATTATATAGTGAATTATTTTAATAAAAACCCCAAAGTTGATGTAGTTTATGGTCATCGTATTTTAATTAATTATTGTGACAAAGAAATAGGTCGTTGGATTTTGCCAAAACATGATAAAAAAGTACTTGCATGGGCAGATTTTATTCCCCAGGAAACCTTATTTTGGCGACGTGGAATTTGGGAGAGAGTGGGAAGTAATCTAAATAATGAATTCGACTTTGCTTTGGATTGGGATTTAATATTAAGATTTCAAGAAGCCGGGGCAATAATTAAAAGACTTCCGCGATTCCTCGCTGCATTTAGAGTTCATCCTCAACAAAAGACTTCCGCTCATATATCCTCATTGGGTGAACAAGAAATGAAAATAATAAGGGAAAAATACATCGGAAGAAATGTTTCTCATTCTGAAATAAATAAAAATATATTCAATTACCTGACTAAGTCGGAAATATATCATAAACTATATCAGATGGGAATTTTAAGGAAATAGTAATTGTTGTTTTAGTAGAAAACATTTTTCAAATTCAATCATAGGTTAGGATGAATTATCGAGTATTGGTTACTGGAGGAGCTGGTTTTATCGGTTCCCATTCAGTTGATGAATTATTACTTCAAGGATATTCAGTTAGAGTGATTGACAAGTTCTCTACAGGCAGGATGAATAATATCAGACATGTTGTAGGCGAGTTTGAACTAATTGAAGGGGATATCCGAGATTATCAGATAACTCTTAAAGCAGTAAATAATATTGATATTATTGTTTATCAAGTAGCTTTACCCCCAGTTCCAAGGTCGGCATATGCTCCAATAACAACAACGTGTAAGCATCAATTTCAGGAGTAAACATGTCGGCAAAGGTTCATTACTATAAACAGGCTCCATCTATTTATGCTTAATTTTATTGAAATCAATGATGAAAATTCGCGTCTTTGGAATAGTTTTATCTTTAGTCATACTGACGCATCTTACTCACATTTATATGAATGGAAAAAGATTCTGGAAGAATCTTATTCATTAAAGACAAAATGTATAGGTGTTTTAAACAATAATGATTTAATAGCTGTTCTTCCAGTCACCGTTATTAAATTGCCTTTTAACAAATCAGTTGGTTGTTCACTCCCGTATTTAGGCTACACAGGATTACTTAAGAATGAAAAATATTTTATCAATAATTTTAATGATATTTTTCTAAACGTATATAAAATTCTGAATGTTAAAAGTCTAGAAGTAAGAAGGATTGATCGTAAAGCAAAAGAATCAAAAGCCGGGATATATACATTAAAATTATCGCTTCCAGGTAATTCTTCGGTTCTTTGGGAAAAATTAAACTCAAGCGTGAGAAATCAAATTAGAAAAGCTCAAAAGTCCGGATTAACTGCTGAGTGGGGTATTAATCAACTTGACCAGTTCTACAATATATATGCGAGAAATATGCACGATTTGGGTACACCTGTCCATAGTAAAGAATTTTTTAGTAACATTATTTTTTATTTAAGAGAAAACGTTGATATTCTTTGTATTAGAAAAGATAGTAAAGTAATTGCGTCAATGTTTCTCATTAAGTTCCGTGAATGTTTATCAGATCCCTGGGCCTCTTCTTATAAAGAATATCTAAGCTATTGTCCGAATATGTTAATGTATTGGGAAGCACTTAAATATGGTTGTGAAAATGGATTTACCGAATTTGATCTCGGAAGAAGTCATATTAACGCCGGTACTTATAAATTTAAAACGCAATGGGGAGCCCAACCAATACCTCTTATTTATGATTTATATTCATTTAATAATAGGAAAAGAGAATCCACAATTAAATCTTATCGAGGTAGGAAAGCAGCACTATTCAGTCATATTTGGAGACATATTCCATTTAAAATTACCTTATGGCTTGGACCAAAATTAAGAAAGTATATACCATAGTATTACATTAGTAAAGTAAATTAGAAAAGAAGGTCTCACAGTTTTTAATGGTGCAAGATGTACAAGTTATTATAAATAATCTGTAACAAAAAATTGTCATCTCACAAAAAAAAGACCTTTAAAATGAGTGATAGTATTGTAACACTTGGAACGAATCCTAGGAAGAACACAAGAAGGAAAAGAAAAGGTTGTATCAATAGCTCTGAAAAAAACGGATACATAACCGATAGAACCGGCATGGCTCATAACTGACTGAGAAAGTTATTACATATCAGAATCAAGTGTTTACAGCATACTCAAGAGTTATGATTTACTACTAAGTCCGGCAATATCGTAGTGATCATAAGTAATAAATACAAGAATCCGACAAAAAGAGTAAATGAATTATAGCAGACGGCCTTTACGTATTAGAAAGTAATAGGTCGAGATTGATATTACTAGGGAAGCATATTGGATGATCACTCAAGGTATATCATTGCATGGAAAATATTTATTTCGCTGTCTGATCGGATGTTAAAGAACTGATAGATATGGCGGTGAGAAAACTGGAATAAAAAAAGTGGCGCTAAAATATCAGCCACGATTATTATCTTACAATGGACCGAGTTACTTGCCCGGTGAGTTGCAGAAGTATCTTAATCGTCATGGTAAGTTACATACCAGAGGAGCTTTGTATCATCCTATGACCCCAAGGAAAAAAGCGAAGAAATAATAAGTAGAACTTTAGTACTAAGAATACAACAAAACATATTACTTAATCAATCATCAATTAACAATTTGGAATTATCAAAACTGTTTTGTTAAAAAATCATTAATTTTGTCCAGAACTATTTGAAGACATACTATGAAACTATTAGACTTTCTCCAAGGACTTCTATTCCGCATAGACGAAAGTATTTCTAAGGAGACTGATGGCTTATAATGTGGATTATAGGAAAGTAATAACTAATATTGGAGTATCAAATGAATTTCAAAAACCTCTGGAAACTTAGTACGCTCGTCTTTCTTTTTACGATTACGCTAAGTTCATCATCATTCTCTCAGACAGTTCGATATTTGAACTCGACTTATGGCGATGACACTTGTACAGGAGTAAATGCAACGAACAATCCTTTTGGTACAGGTCCTATGAAAACCCTCGAAGGTGCATTCTTAGCTTTTCCTGATGGCGCCACAGTCTATATGATTGCTGGTACATACAATTATGCAGGAATTGGTGCTGTTAGTGATAATAATGGTTATAATCTTAATTCCGGTGGATTTGGAACAAGCAAGAGTATGACATTTATTGTCCAATCCTATCTTAGTCTTGTTACTTTAAATGGAACGGAAGAAGATACCTTCACTTTTGATATAGGTACTGGCCCTCTTACATTCCAACGCACAAGTCTTGTAACTTTAAATGGAACTGGAAGCGATGCTTTCACTTTAGATATAGGTACTGGTACTATTACATTCCAACCAACTACAGCAGGTGTTGAGAAGGTATCTTTGAATGCCACAGGCGGACAAGCACTTAATCTAGTAAGTGGAATTCTAGATGTAAGTGCAATGACTGGTACAAATGGCTTTCTGATAGGTGCTAACTATACTAGTATTAATGTAACCGGTGGTACTATAGTAGGTACGCCAACATTTAGTGCTGCAAACAGAACATTAACTTATACAAATTCTGCTTCACTAACAGCTGGTGGCGAAGTTCCTTCAAAGCTCGGAACTTTGGCTCTCAATCCAACGGTTACAGCTAAAACTGTTACATTTAATAACCCAATTAATTTTGTTTATAATGGTGGTGGAATAACAACAGGTGGTGGAACAGCTACCGTTGGTGGTACGTTTAATGGTTTAGTTACACTTACCAATCAACAAGGGGCTGCTCAAGCGACTGCTACTATTGTTAATACTAAGGCTGGTACTTTATTGTTTGCTGGTGGTATTAATATTATAAGTACTCTGACAGATAATGGTATTCCAATAAATAATAATAATGCTACTGGTAAAATTACTGTTTCTGGTCCGTTAACTTTAAATCAATTTGATGGTGGTGGTGGTGTTTCAGATAATGCAAGTCATTACTCTATGATTAAAAATACTTTAGGCGGGACTCTTACTTTATCTGGTGGTATAAGTGGAACTGCAACGGCATTCGGATCTGGATCAGATTATTCTGTAGCTCGAACTCCATTTGTTAGCATCGCAAACACTTCCACAGGTATATACTTCTTAGGTGGTCCTAGCGTTGCAACAACGATCAGTGGTAATTTCAATAGTTACGGTGCTGGGACAGCAACATTAGGTGGTTCGGTTACCATCCAAGGTAATTTTAGCAACGTTTCTGGTCACACTTTTGCACTTGCTTCAAATACTCTTACTCTAACCAAGGCTGGCGGTGCTTTTGTAAATGCTGGCAACATTACTAGTACAGGTGTTGGTAGTGGTCTGTTGTTATTTAATTTAGCAACAACAGGTACTTCTTGGACGGGTACAGGTGGCTTACCGAATATTCAAAAAGATGGTTCGGCACTATTGACCATAACACAAGCAACTGCTGTTACCGGAAATGTTACTTCTAATCGAGGTGGTATTACATTTACAGGTAGTGACGTTACTATAAGTGGTACATTGACAGTTAACACACCTTCGGCTGGTAACAATGTTGTTACTATTACTAATAATGGTGGTGGTGCATTAACAACTATAGGAAATGTTGCCATGAATGGTGGTGGAATAACTATACCAAACGGAGTCACGGCAATATTACGTACAACTAATTATACTCAGAATGGTGGAACACTTATCTTTAACGATGGTACATTAGACATAAAAGGAAATTTCGTTAGAAACGTTGGTACTGTTACTCCAGGGACAGGCTTACTGCAATTTAGTGGTGGTGGTATAGCTCAGACGTTCTCTGGCGGTACTAATCTTCAAATATATAGCTTTCGGACAATAGGGACTAATACTACTGTTACAATATCAAATGGTTCGGTTGAAGTAAATCATAAAGTTAATATAGGTCCAGATTCTAAAAAATCGAAACAAAAAGAGAAGAAACAAAAAGTAAAACAACAAAAAGAGAAGAAACAAAAAGGAAAACTGTAGACATAAAAAGAAAACAAAACTTATTAATTAATCAACCATCAATTGACAATTTTTAATTATTAAAACTATCTCTTAATAATCACTACTTTTGTCTGGAACTATTTGAAGATATACACTAACCCTCTAACTCACGAATGGAAAAAATTTTCGTATTCACTCCTCAGGAAAAAAATATGGATTCGGAAAGGGGAATGAAGAACTATGAAGAATTTTGTATGTCTTTTGACGAGATGATATATTATTTAAATAAACCTTCTTTGAAATTTTCAAAAAGAATTAAATTTATGTGGGGATTGAACAATATTTATATAGCCCAGAAACAGTAATAAAAACAAACATCTTTTCTCCCTATTTCAAATGTTATTAATGAATTTAGTAAGAGATCATAATTGATATAGGAAAATAGATTTTATCAATGGACGAAATACTGGTCAATCTCTTTATTAGAGTAAATGTTATTCTTAGTAGTTCAAATTAAATATTTTTTATTATTTTGAAAACATGAAAAATTTTGCCCTTATAGGAATAGCAGGTTATATAGCCCCCAGGCACTTGAAAGCAATAAAGGAAACTGGAAACCATCTTGTTGCTGCCGTTGACCCGCATGACTCCGTTGGTATTTTGGATAAATATTTTTATGATGTTAGTTTTTTCACCGAATTTGAGAGATTCGACAGACATTTAGAGAAATTAAGAAGGAAAGATGATCCTCAAAAAGTAGACTATATTAGTATTTGTTCTCCGAACCATTTGCATGATGCACATATCAGATTTGCATTACGTATCGGTGCCAATGCGATATGCGAGAAACCTTTGGTAATTAATCCATGGAATCTTGATGCATTACAAGAGATAGAAAATGAAACCGGTAATAAGGTATTCAATGTTTTACAACTAAGGGTACATGATTCACTGAAAAATTTGAAACAAAAACTATCAGCACAAAAAACAAATTCAAAATATGATGTAGTTCTGACCTATATTACATCAAGAGGCCCATGGTATTATTATTCCTGGAAAGGTAATATCGAAAAATCCGGAGGAATTGCTACGAATATTGGTATCCATTTTTTTGATATGTTAATCTGGTTATTTGGAGAAGAAATATCCAGCGAAGTATATTTATCCCAGCAGAATAAGATGAGCGGATTCTTGGAATTAAAAAATGCCAATGTAAAGTGGTTTCTATCAATTGATCGCAAGGACTTATCTGAAATGGAAAACACGGGAAATAATACTTATAGATCTGTAACAATTAACGGAGAAGAAATAGACTTTACACATGGTTTCGAGGATTTACATACTCAGATTTATAAAGAAATCTTAACGGGCAGCGGATTCGGAATAGATGATGCAAGACCGTCTATAAAAGCAGCACATAATATCAGGCATGCAAAAATTTCTGAAAAGATAAAATACATACACCCATTGGCGTTAAAAATAATTAAATCCACGAAAGACATTATATAGTTATTTTTTTATAAAACTCTGATTGCTATGATTGGATGATTGGAGTTGAAAAGAATTTTTAATTTAAAACAACCAAATTTAATTATGTATAAAAAGAAAACTATTTGCGTAGTAGTTCCAGCCCATAATGAGGAAACTCAAATTGGAAAAGTAATTACAACAATGCCTGCGTTCGTGGATAAGATTATTATTGTTGATGATAAAAGTAAAGACGGTACAGTGATAATTGTCCAAGGTTTAAAGAAGAAGAACAATAAAATTGTTTTAATCCAGCACGAAAAAAATCAAGGTGTTGGCGGTGCAATTGCAACGGGTTATAAATGGGCAAGAGATAATGAGTTTGATGTTGCGGTTGTAATGGCAGGCGACGGACAGATGGATCCTGATGATTTGGAAAATGTAATTAATCCCGTTGTGAATGGAGAAGTTGATTTTACAAAAGGCAACCGGCTTATTACCGGGGAAGCATTTAAAAAAATACCCAAGATCAGATACTTTGGAAATTCAATACTCTCCTTTTTAACTAAAATTGCTTCAGGGTATTGGCATGTCGCTGATTCACAATCTGGGTATACTGCAATCAACAAAAGAGCATTGCATATGCTTAATTGGGATTCTATGTACAAACGTTACGGACAGCCGAATGATTTATTAGTAAGACTTAATATATATAATCTCTGTGTAAGAGATGTTGAAGTAAAACCGGTTTATAACATTGGTGAAAAATCCGGTATTAGAATTTGGAAGGTTATATTTACTATAAGCCTGTTATTACTAAAGTTATTTTGCTGGCGCTTGGCTGCAAAGTATATAATTCGTGACTTTCACCCATTGGTTTTCTTTTATGCTCTGGGATTTTTTCTTATTACCGTTTCTTTTCTCCTTGGTATAAGACTGCTTTATTTTTTCTTTGTTTTTAATACAATCCCCAGCATGAATAGCGTAGCTTTTATTATTACGTCGGTTACCGGTCTACAAAGTATCTTCTTTGCAATGTGGTTTGATATGTTTTATAACTCGGATTTAAAAGGTAAAGATCATAATGAAAAATAAGGAACATCATTTAATAATTTCAGTTGATTTAGATGAATGGTATCATGCAAGATGGGCAACAGGTTCAAAGACTTCCCGCTGGCCTGATACTTCTAGTTTTTTTAATGAAGTATATGGGTTATATAAACCAAGAGGTGACATTGAGAAGCCAACTATGGAAATATTGGAATTGTTGAATGAATTTAATATCAGTGCAACATTTTTCATTCTTGGAGAAGTAGGTCGTTTTTATCCTCAACTTATCAAAGAGATATCCCAAAATGGACATGAGATTGCATCACATGGAAACAGACACGTTGATCTTTGGACACAATCTAGAAAATCATTTCGTTCAGAACTCAATGATGCTAAAAATTTATTGGAAGATCTAGTTGGTAAAAAGCTAGTTGGTTATCGAGCCCCTAATCTTATTATTGAAGATTGGATCGTTCCTGTTTTAAGTGAACTTGGATTTGAATATGATTCTTCTGTTTGTCCTTCGAGAAAATTAATGGGAAAGTTTAGCAATACAAAATCGTTGCCAGCATATCCGTACTTTTTATCGAAAGATTCTTTTGAACCTGGAACCGGACCTTTATTTGAAATTCCCATTCCGGTTTTCCCATATATCAAATTACCTGCCGCAACCGGTATTATGACAAGAGTAATTGGAGCGTGGTGGACAATAATAGCTTTAAAAAATGCTTTGAATCAAAATGATGCTATATACTATTTTCATCCATATGAATTGACAAGGATGCCCAAAATAAGTGCTTTAAAATTTATTGAGAAAATACATTCGAGACGAAGTGGAAAATGGATGACAAAAGCGATAAAAAAAATATTTGTTGAATTTAAGGACATTCCCAAACTTACATGTAAGCAGTTAATGGATCTGTATAAGAAAAATTAGAGTACGACATTTTTAGAAATATCAAATTTAGCTGTGTAATTTGTTCACTAGTTTATCTGTCTATCTGATTGCCACGTGATTTCCCGTAATTTAAAGTGGTACTTTCGAGAAATTTATTAAGAAATTAGTAGATAATTTTTATGATAAAATAGAATTAACAATTATTGTTTCTTTTAATAAATAAAGAATTTATAATTAATCAAGCAAAAAAATATTTATAGTATAAATTTGATGTATCTAAAACACCACTTCTTTCACGGCGTTAACCTTTATGATAAAATGGATAAATAAAAATAATTTTATAAGATGGTCCATAGTCGCTGGGTTTATTATATATGTATTAATTTTCATTAAACCTATTAATCTAATTAATCAATTAGGAAATGTGAATTTCGTTTATTTACCTTTTTGGGTTTTATTATATCTTTTTGCTTTAACACTGGGTGCTCTAAATTTATATTTATTGTTGATTCCTTTTAATAAAAGTAATTTTCTAACAGTATTAAAAATTGATTTTTTTGCTGCTTCTATAGGATATTTTACTCCCGGACAATTGGGAAATCCAGTTTCACTTTTACGAGCACTAAAACTGAAGGACATTAGCTATACACAATCTATTTTAGTGTTTGTTCTCGATAGAACAATATCACTTGTAGTGGCCTTTATTTTAGGAGCTGTTGGATTTATTCTTTTAATAAGTTCTAAAAGTGAGATTCATCTAAAGTCATTTCATCTTTCAAAAGTTTTTATTTTTTCTATTGCCATTCTGCTGATAATTGTGTTGTTAGTGTTGTTGCTGAATGATAAAATATTTGCGAAAATAAAGTCTAAAATGCTTGAACTATTTAATTTAATTAGCTTCTATAAAAATCGAAAAAGGCTAATAATTCTAAACATTCTCTCAACCTTAATTATTCAAGTAGTTTTAGCAGCAGCTTGGTATCTTACATTTATTTCACTAGGTGATCATATTAATTATTTAACAATTCTTTTAACGATACCGGTTTTAACAATAATTGGATATCTCCCTATAACAGTTGGAGGAATTGGTACTCAAGAGTTCAGCGCTATTTTAATTTGGTCATTTGCAGGATTATCAGCGCCTTCAGTCATTGCTGTTTTTGTACTAAGTAGATTATTAACCTATATAATTTCTTTTATAATTATTTTATCAATTAAATATCTGATTCATTGAATCAATTTTTTATTTAGCGGATATAAAATGTGTGGAATTGCCGGATATATTGGCCCAAACGATGATTCAGGACTTATTAAGAGAATGTCTGATAAGTTAATTCATCGCGGTCCAGATGCAGAAGGATTTTATCGTTCAAAAAATGTTGCACTTGCCAGCCGCCGGCTTAGTATAATTGATCTAAACACAGGATCTCAACCGATTTCTAATGAAACTAATGATATATGGGTAGTCTTTAATGGTGAAATATATAATTATTCCGAGTTACGTGAATTATTGTTAAAAAGAGGACATATATTTAAGACACATTCAGACACAGAAGTTATTGTACATTTATATGAAGAATTTGGAGATAAATTTCCTAACTACCTCATAGGTATGTTTGCCATTGCACTATGGGATGAGAATAAAGAGACACTATACATAGCACGCGATCACCTTGGTAAAAAACCACTTTTTTACCATTTCTCAAGAGGATTTCTAATATTTGCATCAGAAGCTAAATCAATTCTTGAATATAGAAATTATACAGCTGAAGTGGATCCGGAAGGACTTCATTTTTTTTTAAATCTAAGATGGATACCCGGAGAAAAAACTCTTTTCAAAGATATATACAACCTTTTACCAGCACATATTTTAAAATTTTGTAAAAATAACATTGAAATAAAACGTTATTGGCATTTAGATCTCAATATTGAAAAAGAAAAAGATATTCATTTTTACACAGGAAGAATATCAGAGTTGTTAAAGCAATCAGTCAAAAGACGTTTAATGTCGGACGTTCCTTTAGGTGCGTTTCTTTCAGGTGGTATTGATTCTACTGCAATTGTTGCTATGATGAGCGAATTAGTTAACGGCCCAGTAAAAACTTTTACACTAGGATTTAATGATCCAACAGATGAAGTTGATGATGCCCAAAAAGTTTCAAATTATTTTTCTACTGAACATCATGAGTTAATGGTTGATAATAATCCATTAAGATTTTTACCAGAGACTATCTGGTATGCTGAAACTCCTAAAGTAAATAGTATTCAAATGTATTTAATTTCTCAATTTGCTCGAAACCATGTAACGGTTGCATTAAGTGGCTTAGGCGGAGATGAACTTTTCGGGGGTTATGATAACTATCTTTATATTAAACCGACACAGTTTTTACATAAACATATTCCACCTCGACTTAGAAGAACATTTAGTTCCATCAATGATTTGATTTTGAGAAAACAATTAAATTCAGGAAAACTAAACTTGGATGAATACAGGAGGGGTATTCAGATGCTTCTTTCACTTGGAGATAAGACTCGTTACTATCTGATTTTAAGGAATGCATGGGATGGAGATTTATTAACTTATGCTAACATTTACTCAAAAGAAATTTTAGAACAACAAAAAAAGTATAATATAAAGAATCATTTTGATAATTATTTCTCTCGGGGGGATCAAACAATGCTTGCGCAGGTGATGCACGCTGAACTGTCAGAAAAAATAGTGGCAGATCAAATATGGTTGGAGGATAGAATGTCAATGGCGCATGGTCTTGAATCAAGGTGCCCTTTTTTAGATAAAGATCTAGTGGAATTTTGTGTGAATATTCCCGACTCATTAAAAATTAAAGGTTTTACTACAAAGTTCATTTTTAAAGAAGCAATGAAAGGAAATCTTCCGGAATTCGTATTTAATAAACCAAAGCGTGGATTCGCATTCAATCCATATAGACAATTTCAAAGGGATTTGAAAAAAACTGCTGAAATAATTTTGAACAAAGAACGCATTCAAAACCAAAAACTATTTAATTATGAATATATAAAATACATTATTGAATATCCGCCAAGTAAATCTATGCAATGGCATTATTTCTATCTTTGGAATTTAGTTGGATTTCAAATTTGGTATGATATGTTCATTCTGAAAGATAAGTCAATAGATGAACTTAAATCTATAATTTCTATATAAGAGGTATTATGCATATTGATACAATAAACAAAGTCAGATGTGTTTACGATAAATCTAATCTTAAATTGAGTTTAAAAGATAACTCAAGTCGAATTAAAAACAATGATATTATAACAGATGGTATATTAGAATGCGGGGAATGTGGAAGAATATACCCAATTATTGATGAGATCGCATTTATTGCTGAGGATGAACTTATTGAATCAATCGATAAAGTAAAAAACATGAGAGAAGGCAAAAATTATGATAAACAATATAGTGATCATAAAAAATTTAATTTGTTAATTGATGTGCAGTCATTCTGGAACAAACGTCCAACCGGCGGAAAATATAACAATGAGAAAGAACAATTTGAAGGACTGGAGAAATGGAGAATAGATTCTCATCCTTGGTTAGAAGAACTAGCAGGATATAACAATCATAAAGGAGAAACTATTCTTGAGGTTGGGGGGGGCCAAGGACTTTGTACAAAAAGATTCGCTAATGGAGGAGCTTTCGTTGTTTCTATAGATCTTTCTTATGATTCATTGTTGATCGCTCAAAGAAGACACCGCTATTCCGGATTATCTAATTCAGTTGATTTGATACTAGGGAATGCTGAGAATCTACCATTTTTTGATGAACAGTTCTCTTTTGTTTATTCATATGGGGTAATTCACCATTCGGCTAATACGTTTGAATGTATTAAGGAAATTTCGAGAGTCTTGAGAATATCAGGAAACACATTTGTTATGTACTACTATACTTGGAGCTTTACAAAGGTAGTTGAGGGAACAGCAAAATTTATTTATAAAATAATTAAAAGAATATTTAAAAAAGATATTGCCTTTCGAAAGTTAGTTGTTTTTTTAACCCCAAATTATTCTGATAGGCATGTTAACTACTTTAAAAATACTGGCCAGAGTGCAACACTTCACGCACCTGTTATTAAGTCATTTTCAAAAAGACAAAGTAGAAAGATGTTCTCTGTGGCTGGGTTTACAGAAATAGATTTCACAATTAAGCATCTAAGTGAAGAGTTAGCCTATTTATTAAAAAAAATAAAATTTGCTTTCTTAATCCCTTGGATAGAAAAACATTGGGGCTGGGATTTAATCATACGAGCAAAAAAAAATAAGAATTAGATGTCTTTAACTGTACACATAAAACTAAATTATTTATTATCTAAATTTTATACTGCTATTTTTTTGTAAAAATTGCTTATAGCAATATTTATTCTATGCAGAGAGTTTGTTCTTCTTTTTTAACATAATATGTTCTTAACAAATTATTTCTATGGATAGTACAAGAAGAATTTAATAACATCAAAAAATATTTTAATATTAATGTATGAATAAAAATAATGTATGTATTGTAACTACAGCATTTCCGAGATGGGAAGGAGATTTTTCTGGCCCGATGGTCAAAAATCTTGCTAAAGTGTTAAACAGATTGGGATATTTCACCAAAATCGTAACACAACACTATCCGAATTCTAAATCTCATGAGATCATAGAACAATCTGAAATTTTTCGTTTTAGATATACGTTTCTAAAAACTTTACAAGGGAGTATAGGAACATCCTCTGGAGTAATTGATGACCTAAGAAAAAGTTGGAGAGCTATAATAGCGCTACCTTTTTTTGTAATAAGTTTTATGTTGAAAATATTTATTGTATCAAAAAATTGTAGTGTAATACATGTTCAATGGATCCCCACAATAATAGTTGCATTACCGACCAAATATTTTCGAAAAATTCCAATTATTGTAAATTCCCGTACAAATCCCGATACAACCTTTTGGAAGTTTGTTTATAAAATCCTTTTGAAGAAAGCAGACTATGTTATTTATAATAGTAATGCAACAAAAACATTAACTGACAAAATATACAAACACTCTTATTCCACTATAGTTGGATCCGGAATAAATATTGAACAATTCAAATCTCCTGAAAATTACGTAAGCGATAGAATTAATAATAAAACCATTAAAATTATTTCAATAGCAAGATTGGTTCAGTTTAAAGGAATTGAATATCTTATCCATGCCGTAGGACAAATTTCCAACATAATACCACTTGAAGTAAATATTTATGGAGACGGGCCATTAAAAGAGTCGATAGAGTTGTTGATTAGTCATTTAAAGCTAAATGATGTTATTAAACTCTTGGGAGATACTCCGCATAACATTTTGCCCTCCAAACTTTGGGATTCTGATATCTTCGTATTACCTTCAATTATAGATGATTTTGGTAGAACAGAGGGATTTGGTGCTGTTTTACTAGAAGCAATGGCTGCCGGATTGCCTGTTATTGCTTCTAGAGTAGGTGGAATTGTTGATATTATTCAAGAGAACCAAACAGGAATTTTAGTAGAACCCAAAAATGTGAATCAACTTGCCGAATCAATAGTCTTTTTATATCGTAATAGAGCAGAGAGAAATAGAATTGCCCAGAATGCCTTTGAATGGGTCAATAGAGAATATTCTGAGATAAAAATAGCGGACACATATCAAAAAATATACAACTTTATATTATCCGATAAAAAAATAACAGACTAATATGCAATACTATACTTATTTCGCAAATCAATATTTATCTTAATTGATTAACATATTTATTATTTTATTTGTTTTTCCAAGTCACAAAGAGAAGTTTTGAAATAAAAAATTATAAAAGTATTTAATTAATTAGACATAACTTGAATTTATAAAATTATTTACTATCCTATGAATAAAACAACTAACACAATAGGAAATATTAAAGATTCAGAATATTTAAGAGTAATAAATAAAATAATTAGCTGGATTGAAAACAAACAATTTACAAGTTATGATCCATATGATATTTTAGGACACTCCATTATAACAAGGATAAGAAGAAAAAGTTGGGACCCTATAACTATCGCTTCTTCTAAAACTGATGAACATTCTTACTTTAGTAAAATGATTAAAAAATCATTAATGCCATTTTACCAAAGCAAGTCTTTTACAAATCTTCTTAGGATTTTATTTGGAATTAAAAAAAACATTAATCCCAAAACGTTTGGACTTATTACTCAAGGATATTGTGATTTGTTTAGGCTTACTAAGGAGCATCAGTTTTTAGAAAAAATTGAAACAGCATTAGAATGGCTCATTATTCATTCTAACAAAGATTTTGGTAAGTATTGTTGGGGAATCCCATATACATGGCAAATGGTCAGACCAAATTATTTAATACCCAAAGGAGCTCCACAATCAACTCTAACTGCCGTCAATGCTCTATCCTTTCTAGATGCATTCCATTTAACTCAGAATGAAAAATACTTGGATGTTTCCAAAAGTTGCGCCAAATTTATGTTGGAAGATTTAAGGATTCGAAAAATTAAAACTAATGAAATATCCTTCAGCTACACACCATATGATGATACTCATGTGTTAAATGTAAATCTTCACATTGGAGCACTTTTCAGCAGGTTATGGAAAATAACCAATGAAGATATTTATCATGATTATTGCGTTAAAGGAATGAACTTCGTTATGTCTCATCAGAGGGAAGACGGTGCATGGTATTACAGTTCTGATATTGATGGATATGTAAATGCAGTTGATAATACTCATACCGGAGACAATCTAGAGTATCTCCAAATTATAAGCGAAAATTTAGATGATTTTATGTATAGAGATAAATTTAATTTAGGAATAGAGTATTACGCTAATAATTTTTTCTTGGAAACTGGTATGCCGAAGTATACGGATAAATCAATTTACCCTGTAGATATTCACACTTGTTCACAATCTGTTATAACCTTATCACTGTTAGCAAAAAATAATAGTGTGTACTTAGATTTAGCTAAAAAAGTTAATGACTGGATAATAAGAAATATGTTCGACCATCGTGGTTATTTTTATTACCGATTATATCAAAAAAACAATTATGATAAGAATGATTTTATTGGTTGGGGCGATGCCTGGATGATAAAAGCATTGGCATGCCTTTTAAAAGCTGAATATATAACTTAATAATTTTTTATTAACAATCTTGAAAGAACGACCATGAAAAAAAATCAAGTAACTCTTATATACCCAGGACAAGGAACAATGACTCAGGCACGGAAGTCTTGGCTAGGGAAAAAAATCTCCCTTAGATTACCTCTCCCAATTCTTTTTTTAGCACCACCACTTCAGAAAAAGGGGTACACCATTAAAATACTTGATCTTAGACTTGATAATTTTGAGCAATATGATTTTTCAAATGACTTATGTGTTGGTATTAGTGCATTAACGGGTGGCCAAATTTTTCAAGGTTTACAAGCAGCAAAATTTGTAAAGAATAAGTTTAAGGATTTACCTATAGTGTGGGGGGGTATTCATCCAACGCTTTTTCAGGAACAAACTATTAAGAATCCTTTTGTTGACATAATAGTAAAACATGAAGGCGAAGAAACCTTTAGTGCTTTAGTGGAAGTATTGTCAAAAGAAGGTTGGAATGAAAGTAGTTTACGGAATATCCCAGGAATAGTCTTTAAGGATAAAGAAGGAATTATGGTAAATAATCCGGATCGTTCTTTTTTAGATTTCAATTCAATTGAATTACCGGCTTATGATTTAGTAGAAATGAATAGATATTTTGGGATACAAAATACTTTTGATTATCAATCCTCAAGAGGTTGTCCATTTGATTGTGGGTTCTGTTATAATAAAGCATTTAACAAATTAAGATGGAGGCCAAAATCTGCTGAACTTGTCGTAGATGAATTAGAGTTCTTACATAAAAAATATAAAGTAAAAGAATTTGCTATCGTTGATGACGAATTTTTTATTAATAAGAATCGAGATACAAAAATTGTTGAGTTATTAATCGAAAGAGAACAAAGATTTAAATGGTCTGCATTTTGTCGATTTGATAGTTTTTCTAGACTGGATAGTTCCTTTTTAATTAAATTAAAAGAAAGTGGGATGGAACAAATTTGGATGGGTGCTGAATCTGGAAACATAGATGTATTAAATTATTATACTAAGAAAATTGAAATAGACCAAATTTTGGATGCAGCAAGAAGAACTCAAGATATCGGCATTAAACCTGCAGTAAGTTTTATGATGGGCTCTATTAAAGAGTCCGAGAAATCTATTAATGATACGCTCAATTTATATGATAAAATAATTGAATTAAATCCACTAGCCGAGATTAACGGTATTTTTGTTTACACACCCTATCCTGGAACAAATATGTATGATGATTCTATTAACAATGGTTTTAATCCTCCGCAATCACTAGAAGAATGGGGAACTTGGGAATTTAATTATAAATTCAACCATAAATGGTTGGACAAGAAATTGTTAGAAAAGATTAAAATCATTGGTTACATAGCGAGATTTAATTTTTTTACTAGAGAATTTTTATACAGAAATAGAAATAATAAAACAGCAATAATGATCTATAAATTTTTTAGTTTTCCCTTCATAATAAGTGTAAAAATTCGGTGGTCCCGCAGATTCTTTAATTTTGCTTATGAATGGAAATTATGGGCATTTGTGGTAAGAAAAATGATTGGGTTCATTTAACTATAAATTGAATTATCCATATCTAGTGACTACAGATTTTATGAATCTTAAAAATATTTTTACTTTTTCTTATGGAAGCAATTATAGAAAAGGATCAAGAATTATGTGAATTTTATTGAGGATTGAATTAATGTACATTGAAACCACCAATGCGGTTATGAGTCTTTATTTATTATTTGTATTCTACAGAAAATAATTTCTATACTAACTCTAATATTTTTCAAGACTAAAATATTTGGGTAAACAAAGTAATACATGATAAAAAAATATAGATGCTCATAAATTATATATAATAAGAAATTAAAATAAAATATTTCCTGGAGATTAATAATGCTAATTGTTATTCATGTTTTGCTTATTCTATTGTTTGTATGCTTTGCTGGATATGGTATTACGAATATTTTTTGTTTTCAATTAGAAACTGAAAAAAAAGAAAGCATGATTTTAGTTATGCCTATTATTGGCTATGTTCTTTCACAAGTATTATTCTATCAGTCCTACTATTATACTGAAAATTCTTCCGTTAGTTTTTATATAACGTTAGCAATTCTCTGCCTCATTAATTTTGTGTATTTATTTTTTGAACATAAGAAAGGAATTATCTTTCTCGATAGATTAATACAAACGATCAAAAAAATAGATCCCAAAATTATATTGATTTTGTTAGTTGTTTTTATTTTATGTTCTTGGCAATATCTCTTAATAGGTGAGGGTAATTATTATCATTCCGGTAACGAGGATTATTTAGATGGAATAAACGGGGGGCAATCATATCTTAATAATACTCCGCTGAGCTACATGCCCCATGATTTTAGCGGATGGATCAGGCTGCAATACAGCGGTCAAGCTTTTACACGTATTTTGTTGAGAGCTGGCGGAGTAGACGGATTTTTAATTCAAGCAATTCTCAATCTGTTTCTAACCGTGATTGGAATTTATTGGTTGGTTATAACTGTATTTAAAGGTAATGAGAAAACGGCATTATTAGCAGGTTTTTGGAGTGTTTGTGCGAACTTTTATTTAACAACTTTTTTCAATGGGCATATTGGTTCATTGATGTATGGATCAATGGCGCCTGTTTTTATCGGTATAATAATATTATGGTCAAGAAAAGAAATTAATTCATATTGGTTAATACTGGAAGCTTTATTACTATATACAATTCATATCACATATCCTGGACCAATCTTTTTCTTATTGATTCCAGCAGTTGTATTAATATTTCATAAAAGAATTTTTCAACCATTTTGTCTAGCAGAAAAATTATTCAGTTTTTTTGGTTTTAATAATCAGGAAATTACTAAGCAGTTCAAAAACAAATTTAACTGGTTTAGAGTTATCAGTGTTGGGATAATTATTTTAATTATTTCGATCTTATTTACGATTTTAATTTATAATTATTTTGAACCCCAAAGAATCAGCGCATTATTGAATTCGAATATCAGCTGGAAGATTTCGTTATTCAAAGAAATGTTTATTATTTTTTGGGGCATTTATCCATCAGGTTCAACAGGCATTTTATCTGCACTTCCTATAATGATATCCAACGACATTATAAACAATGTGGCGTTGGTCATAGCTGGATCACTTACAGTATTAGTTTTTATGGCTGCGATGAAGAACAGATTAAATGTAAATCGGCATTTCCTATTTCTGTATTCAGTTTTCTATATCCCCTTTTTTATAATGATGCGATACTTTTGGGGTAGTTCCTACTACTTTTACAAATTTCTATATGTTAATTATTTCATAGTTGTAATAATACTGTTCTTGTGGGTATCGGATTTTTTAAAATATAATAAAAAGAAAATCATTAAAAATATTTTTATCAGTTTATTTGTTCTCATAGGTAGTCTAAATATTATTTGGAATATTACCATTGAATATGATTATTATACAAGACCTTTCAATGATAAGCAGCGGATTGAAGATTTTTTCTCACATACTAACAAACAGGAAATCTCACAATCATATATTGAAATACCCAATTTTCTTGTCAACTTAGTATTCAGATATATTTTTTGGGAACACGGTTATTCTCCGCTCGATTCCCGTAAAGATGCTAAATACATAATTCAATTGGAGAATTATGGCAACGTATATCAAAATTCAATCTCGAAGAGCCGGGAATTATATAATAATGGATTATTAAAATTATTTGAACCTCCCTCTGTTAACAATATTTCAACTGCTACATTATATGAGCCTGAACATGCCGGAAAAATTAATATTAACTGGATAGGTAATGAGATTAGCAGAAAGCGCGGAATTCTTTTAATATCATTGAACAATCTTACCGATTTTTTAGAAAAAAACGGAAATTATTCTCGAACTTTCATCGATATTACAGAGAAGGATACTTATAACCTCCTTGAAGAGACTCTGGAATCAAAAGGTATTAAACTGCAAAGGTCCGCCCTTAATGCTGATTGGTTTATCAGGATTAAAGGAGGAAGAACCATCATATCTGATACAAAGGATTCAAAAGAAATTTGGAGCAGTAATTTTTTCCAGATAATAAGTGTAAGTGCCGGGACTAAAATAAGGATCAATGAACTTCCAGAGATACCGAATTTTTCCGACATGGTTGATAAAGCAAAATTAAACGGCAATAAAATTTATATTGATATACCACCATCAGAACATCTCTATTTATACTTGAATCAATTTTTAAGAGAACAAGGTATTGAAATTGTTGATAACCCAGCAGTGACAGAATTTTTTTGCCGATGTATTTTTAATAAGGATTTTGAAAAATTAAATTATAAGACATATTCTAATGCTAACGAAAAAGTATTATGGCAATCAGTATCTTTTAATGTGTTTCAGAGACCATGGGAAGTCCAACTTGTTAAAGTACCCTTGAAAGACAGAATTCTAAATTCGAATAATAGAGTGGAAGAGAATCCACCATTTAATGTGGATACTAAATTTTACGGTGATTATCAGATTACAATTTCGAACTTATCATCTAGAGCAGAATATTTAAGAATCTTAATATCTCCGGGTCCAAGTATAAATTTTTCACCATTTGTTTTGAAAATAGAAAATCTCGGTAATGGCAAAGTGAAATTAATTAATGTTTACAATCCAGGAACGTTGATTGATTTAAATATAAGTGACATTAAAGAAAAATCTGATACGACTTTACAGTTATTTTTACAAGGTCAAAATTTATTGGGCCACTCTTTGCTGCCACTAGATGACCGTTACTTAAATTATCAGATTCAAGCATTGGAGCTAACAGACCAAGTCGATCATTATTCAAATTACTTGCAAAGCGTTCTGAATAATAAAGCCACTTCAAGATTTGACCCTTTTATGAGTTTCTTTATAAAAGAGAAAGAATTTAACGACATAATAAATAAAGAAGATTCTGCTAAAGTATTTTTAGGAATGGGCTGGCTTCCACTTGAAGAATATGAGAATAAAAATTACCGGTGGGTAGGTTCCAATCCAGCTGAAATTATTTTGAATGATGTTGATATAAGACGGAATATTTTAGAAGTAAACCTTGAACCGGGACCGGGATGCGGAGATAAACCTTTAAATGTAAAAATTTTTGATAAAACTAAAATGTTAATGAATGAGATTGTAAAAGGAAAGCAAAAATTGCAGATCCAAATACCGAAGGAGAGTTTTATTAATGGTCAGAAACAAATTATTTTGAAATTTGTAGCGGAAACAGAAAATGCAAAAATAGCCTCTGATCCAAGAGTGCTGAACTTTAGGGTATTTAATATTTCCCTCAAAGAAGCCCTACCGCAACAAAGAACTATTGTTGATAAAACGAATTTTGATAAGATAAGCCTGGGAGATGGTTGGTCTCCGTTGGAAAGTTATAACGGCGGGTCCTTTCAATGGGTAGGAAAAGAGCCGGCAGAGATTATGTTGGATAATATAGATGATAAACAAAATATTGTTCAATTTAATCTTGAACCAGGGCCTGGTTGTGGAAGTAAACCGCTCAGATTAAAAATTTACAACAAAGAACGGTTAATTAAAGAAGAGGTTATTTCGGGCAGAAAAAATATTGAGGTACCATTACCTGAAAAAATATATAAGAATAATAAAGAACAGATAATCTTAAAACTGGTAACGGAAACAGAGAATGCAAAGATAGTCTCGGATC
>Ga0082335_1003075_pt1 | contig 28482 bp, 22 predicted proteins | sample Subgrocontami58m_FD_72375 | JGI IMG/M metagenome (GOLD analysis project Ga0082335, IMG submission 72375) | Subsurface groundwater microbial communities from S. Glens Falls, New York, USA - GMW37 contaminated, 5.8 m (SPADES assembly) (version 2) ...
GCCTGTCGTCCATATCTAGTCGCATGGCTCCGATGATAGCCACCACAACCCAGTTCCTTCAGGCTCATCTTGTGTTGGAAATAGCCCACCTCTCCAGGCTCATCTTGCATTGGAAGAGACTCCGTATTGACAAGATGAGTTAATCACTCTACAATATCAATTACTTCGCAGTGAGGGAGGGAATTGTGTCAGCTAACCTAGACCCCATCGTCGAGTTTCGGGAAGACCACCGTAAAGTGCGCGACGGCCTGCTGGCCTTGGCCAGCGCCGCCGAGAAGGGGGACTTGCCCCAAGCCAGAAAGGCCCTAGGCGAGATAGACGCGCTGACGGGCCCTCACTTTCGCTACGAGGAGGAGGCCCTCTATCCCGCCCTGAAGGAGTACCTGGGAGAGTACGTGGACCGCTTGGTGGAGGAGCATGACGGGGCCATCAAGACCGCCAAGGCCGCGGCTGGCCTGCTTGCCAAACCATCACTGACCAGTGACGAGGCGCGGGCCGCCGCCAATGCGGCGCGGGCGCTATTGGTGCACGTGAGCAACTGCGACGGCCTCAACATTCTGGCAGAGCGCTTCTCCAAACAGAAGCTGGACCAACTGGCACAGCGGTTCGAGGAGGCGCGCCATGCGAACGTCTCTCTCATCCAGTGGGCGGATACCATCCGGAAGCGCTAGCCTTGGCCTCAGAGACAGGACGAGAGACCCAGCGGGCGGCCATCATCCTCCATGGCCAGGGCTACGACCGGGTCAGCTATGCGCTGTCCCTGGCCTCGGTGGCCCTGGCCATGGGCATGGAGGTACACCTTCTCGCCACCTGGGGAGGGCTGCTGAGGTTCCGCCGTGGACGCCTCGAAGACCTGGGCGAGGAGACCGGTGCGGAGTCCCGTGAGGGCTTGCGCCGGGGCCTGGCCACCGGCGGCATCCGGCCCCTGGGCGCCCAGCTTGCCGAGGCCAAGACGCTGGGCCTGCGCCTGTATGCCTGTCCCAGCGCTATGGCCAACCTGAACATCGCCCGGAACGAGCTGGCCCCGGAGGTGGACCAGGTTATGGGCCTGGCCTCGTTCCTGGAGCTGGCCCGAGGCGCCGCCATGCACTGGTACATCTAGACGCGTAGCGGCAATTCATGAATTGCCCCTTTGGGGGTGTGTATCACTCCGTAGGGGCGGGACTCCGTGCCCGCCCACCCACCCCCAGGGGAGACACGGAGTTCCTCCCCTACGATAATCGGCGCCTGGGACGAGAATATGGTAGGACAGATACTGGACCCAAGCAAAGAGCTACAGGACGACCACCGCAAGGCGCGGGACGGCCTGCTCGATCTGCTCAAGGCCATCCAGGACCGGGACGTCAAACGGGCGCGGGAGATCGTCTCCTTCATAGATGCCGTGGCTGGCCCCCACTGGCGATGGGAGGAGGAGGGCCTATATCCCCTCCTGCGGCAGCTCTCCGAGGACCTGCCCCACAGCCTGCTGCGGGAGCACGATGAGGTCATCGAGGGCGTAGACCGGTTGACCCAGTTGCTCAAGCCCAAGCGGCTGGACCCCGAGGCCTGGGACGAAGCGGCGAGGACGGTGCCCCGGCTCCTCTACCACGTGGCCACCTGTGACGGTCTCGTCATCATGATGGAGAGGCTGAGCGAGGACGACCTGTACGACATCCGGCAGGCCATCTTCCTGTCCCGCCACCAGGGTCTCCCCCTTCTGGAGTGGGCCAAACAGCGGCGGAATGTGGCCCTTCTCCAGTGGGAGGAAGCCCACCGGCGTGATGCCACCCCAGGTGGCGCCGATGCACCGGGATAACCCGAGCCCCCGTGTCACGGACCAGCTTGTGGCGGCTTGTTCCCGCTGAATCTGGACCACACGGGGGGTCTCCGGTCGGGGGCTAGCTACCCCAGCGCCGGTGCGCCCACACCAGGGGCGCCAGGAATACCGCCCCCACCAGGTACCCCCCCAATACATCACTGGGCCAGTGCATCCCCAGGTACACGCGGGAAAGACCGGTCACCAGGGTGAACCCTACTAACGCCGCCTGAGCGCACCGGCGCCGCCAGGTAGTCCGTACTCGTCTGGTGACCAGACAGAAGAGGAAGCCGTAGAAGACCACCGCGTGGACGGCGTGCCCACTGGGGAAGCTGCTGCTAAGCCCTTCGTCCAGGCCGCCGGGACGGGGGCGGTCCACCAGCAGCTTGAGGCCCCGGTTCAGCACCTGAGGGGCGAGAGCCGCCGCCAGAAAGGGCAGGTCCTGGAACCGGCGGTGGGAGAGCAGCAGCACGGCCATGCCCAGGGGCAACAGTCCCACCAGCCACCAGTCCCCAAAGGCCGATACCACGCTCATGGCGCGGTGCATGGGCTGCCCGCCCATACCCTGCACCAGAAGGGCTAGCTCGCGGTCGCCGGGGAAGGTCGGGTACAGACTGGCGAGATAGGCCAACAGGCCGGTGGCAGCCGCCAGGGCGACGTAGAGGGTAGCGGCCAGCCAGTTTCGCACGGCGGGTTATTATGGCAACAGCAGGGGTTGAAGCGCAAGCCCCCTTGTCGTTGCGAGGCCCCACAGGGCCGAAGCAATCCGTCCTCCCCGCGTCTGACCGTGGAGCCGGATTACTTCGTCGCTACGCTCCTCGCAACTGTGCATGGCCGCTGGTCCGGCCACCACGCCGGATGAAAAACGGGGGCTTTTTCATAGGAACGACAGATCAGCGGTAGGGGGCTTGGTCCAATGCGGCGAGCACCTGTTCCGTCAGGCGGATATGCCACTGCTCCTCTTGGGCGATGAGGCGGAGGCGGTCTGCCAACGAGTCCTCAAGGAGTCCGGCGGCGGTGATGTGATAGTAGAGGCCCAGTTTCTCCCGCTCCAGTTGCTGCTCGAACAGCTGCCTGACGTCCAGCGGCGCAGGCAGGGGCTCCACTGTAGGTACAGTGGACGCGCCACCCAGGCTCTCAATCATCCCGGACACCAATTCGGCGTGTCGCAACGAGTCCTGGCCCAACAGCCGCACGGTCTTGGCCAGCTCAGGCGAAGGCATGAGGCGGGCCAATCGCGGGTAGTGGAAGATGTGGCGATACTCAGTGTCCAGAGCTCGCTCCAGCAGGACGCGGGCCTGGCCGTGGTCATCGTTGTCACCGGGGCTGTCGTTGAGCACGATGCAGCCTCTGGCTAGCGGGGAAAGGGCGGCTGCTTCATGGGGCAGTGCCTAGCGCTGTCCCACAGCCAAGACAGCCAGCCGGGCGGGTCCGGCGGCGGCCTCGTAGTGGCTGCCAAGGGCGAAGGGTTGTGCCGTATAGGGCACTATGTGCCGGACCGCGGTCCGGGCACCCTGCGCCATGCCGTAGGCATCGGCCAGCCTGTCCTCCGGTACGAACAGGTCCATGGGGAGGCCCAGGAGGCTGTACCAGTACCACCGAGCCTGCGGCCCTGACTCCAGGGAACGCTCTGACTCTATGACGGCGAGGCTTGCGGGCTCGCCGGTCTCCCGGGAGAGCACCATGACTTGCAGGTAGGGTGCCTCATCGCCTCCCTCCGAGGGGATTGCCGCCAGCAGTCCGGCGTCGGGATACGTGTTGCATAGGTCCTTGGCGACGTCAAAGAAGCGCATATGGTCTCCTTGTTTTTTCAAGCAGGGCTGTCGAATCTGGGAGAGGGGCACCCAGTTTCTCCGGGTGCCCCTCCCGTGAGCACCTACGGATATGTGACGTTGTCAGCTACCGTTACTGCGGTGTTGGCCAGGGTCAGAGCGACCGCTGAGGCCAGGACCAACCATACCCATACTCGGTTCAGTTTCTTCATCTAGCTCACCCCCTTTCTTTCTTGGGGCTGAGTCTAGAGCATGGCTGGTAACGAAATGGTAACGAATCTGGTGGGCGCGCGCAAAAACAAAAACGGCCCTGGTTGTGCAGGGCTCGTGGCGCCGGAGAGGCTGGGCGGTCGGCCTGCTAGGGCCTCGCCGCTGCCAGCGGCTGGCTGGCAAGCTGGGAAAAGCGCTTTGGCAAGGGACAGCCCAACTCCTGCTCCAAGAGCGCCTCGTAGGCGCGAAGGCACTTCCGTCCCGTGCTATGCTCCCCGGCGCTGAGGTAGCTGAGTATGAGCTGGTAGTTGGCTTCCTCGTGGAGCGGGTCGGAAGCCAGGACCTTCCGCAGGAGCTCACACGAGCGGTCGAGGTCAGCCTTGGCCGAGTAGTAGCCGGCCAGGGTGACGAGCGCTCGGTGGTAGTGTTCCTCCAGGTCCCGCCGCAGGGTCTCGCACCACTCGGAGTAGAAGTCCGGCAGGAAGGGTCCCCGGTACAGGGCGATGGCCTGCTCCAGGTGCGCCCGGCGGCGGTCGCTCCCCTTCTCCAGAAGACCTGCCTGGCGCAGATGTTCCTGGAAGGAGGTAACGTCGAAGTCCACCGGGGCGCTGGGGTTCACCCGGTAGCCCTGGCCCGAGGCCTGCACCAGGTCTGAGTATGTGGCCTTGCGCAAGCGGTAGACGGTACTCTTCAGCACGTCGGAGCCGCTGTCCAGAGCGACCTCCGGCCAGAGGGCGTCAATGGCCTCGTCCTTGCCCACTTCCTTGCTCTTGCACAGGAGGAAGAACAGCAGCTCCTTGGCTTTGCGGCTGCCCCACTCCTGGTCGCCGACATCATGCTGGTCCAGAACCACGGACTCTTGCCCCAGTGCAAAGCCTCTGAGCTGGGGAAGGGTATCCAGGTGGGTATGGTCAGGTGGCGGCGGTCGGATGCGCTCCAAGGCCCTGGAGAGCAGGTGTGCATAAAGGCCATTGCCGACCTGTTTGACCGCGCCGAACCGGATAAGCTCCAGGGTATCCTTGGTATCGGCCAGCAAGAAACCGGAGTATCCCAGCCGCTCGACTAGTGTTGCCACTTCGGACAACCGCTGGAGCGCTGTCGCGGTCTTCCCTTGTCTGAATTGCAGGAGACCGTCCCAGAATCCGACCTCTACCAGGCACCGCACGATGCCTAGCTGGGCGAGCATAGTCCGCGCCGCCTCGATTTCACGGGCAGCGCGCAGTAGTTCCCTCGTGGCGCACCAGCCCTTAGACAGAGAGAGGTGGTAGCGGGCAGCAGCGTAGCGCTGCCCGGACTCTTCTGCTTCCTTCAGCGCGCCTTCCAGCAGGACCTGTCCTCTGGCAGGCTCCCCGAGGTTTCGGAAGCAGTTGCCAAGCCCACTAGTGGCTTCGGCCACCAAGCGGGAGTCCCGGAGCTCCCGTGCCCTGGCCAGCCCCTCCTCGAAGCTGGTGAGGGCCTCCTTGTATTTCCCCAGGGCCCGCAGCACAATACCCTGGCTTACCAGAGCGCAGGCCACGGCTTTGAGGTAGCCGCTGGCCCGTGCCAGGCGCATCGCTTCCGCCAGGTCACCCAGGGCAAGCTCGAACTCCCCCTGGTAATACCGAAGGATGGCCAGGTTGTTTAGCGTGTCCGCTAGCGCCCCCTTGTTGCCCAGCCTGGCCCAGCCCTGACGCGCCTTCTCAAGATGGAGGGCGGCTTGCGTCAGCTTGCCCATCTCGATATTGGCAGCGCCCAGACCGTCATGGACCAGGGTCTCAAGCTGTAGGTCACCACCGGACGCGAGGGCAAGGGCTGTCTCAAAGTTGGGCACGGCTTCGGTCAGACGGCCCTGGGTTGCCTGAGCGCTGGCGAGTTGGCGGTATGCCTCGGCGAGGTCCTGCGTGCTGCCGTCGCATAGGCGGATGCGCTGAGCAGCCTGCTCCGCTGCGGCGCATGCCAGGTCCAGTTTCCCCAGTAGGCGGCAGGCGTAGCTGCGTAAGGCGAGCGCCCTGCCTTCAGTGTGGCCATCTGCCGGCGCCGGTGACGCCAGTATGGCGTCTATCTGCTGCAATGCCCCGGTGGTGTCGCCCAGGCGCAGGCGCACCCTGGCTCGAACCAAGCCCAAAGGCGGATCTTTGGCGAGAGCGGCCTCGGGAAGCAGACCCAGCCAGGCCGCCAGCGTCTGCCACCGACCACGACTCAGGTACTCGTCTGCCACGCGCTTTATCAGATGGGCTACGCTCGCAGTGTCGCCTGCCTTGTGGAGGTGGGCTATCGCGATATCGTGATTGCCCTGTTCGTCGAAGAGGGCCGCAGCCTTGAGGTGGAGCCGTTTGTAGTCATCACCATGCTCCTGGCCTAAGCGCTGCTCCAGGTACTCCCTGAAGAGGTCATGGTACCTGTAGGTGGCCCGAGGTCCAGAGAGCTCCTGGAGAAGCAGGCCCCGCCGTTGTATCTCCCTAAGCACCTCCTGGGCATCCTCTGTGGCCAGCACGGCATTACAGAGCTCAGGGGTGAACTCGGGCAGGATGCTGCTGCGGAGCAGGAACTGCCTCACGTGGGCAGGTAGGTCGTCCAGCATCTCGCGGGTCTGGTAGTCGAAGAGGACGCTCTGGAGAAGAGCATCGGCGTCCGGCGAGTGGCCCCCATCACGAGGCAGGCCGCCACCCAGCAAGATGCCGGTCACCCACCCGTCCGTCCGCCGTATTACCTCGTGCAGGTCCTCCGGCCTGATGGTGGGTTGGTCCATCTTGGCCAGCATTGCTTCCGCCTCTGGGGCGGTGAAGCGGAGGTCCTCGGCGGTCAACCAAGCGACCTCCCCTCTGGAAGCCAGACGAGGGAGGCCTGCCAGGGTGGGCCTGGTCCGGCTGGAAAGCACGAAATGGATGTGGTCAGGAGCGCGTTCTACCAGCAGGCCCAGGGCCTTCTGTAGCTCCGGCTTGGCGTCAACGTGGTGTACGTCGTCCAGGATGAACGTGAGCTCGCCGCGGACTTCGCTCTGGAGGGCGTTCACGAACAGACCGAGGGAGGTGAGCCACTCATGGGGCTCCAGTATGTCCGCAGGGGCGCAACCGTTGTCTCCGAAGTGAGGCACCTGACGCTGGACTGCCCGCACGCAGTAAGCGAGGAAGTCGCAAGGCTCGCGGTCCTCGGGCAGGAAGGAGTACCAGCAGGTGGGGCAGTACAGCTCTCCAGCGAGGTCAGCCAGGAGGGTGGTCTTGCCATAACCCGCAGGCGCCCACACGATGGCTACCCGCCGGTCTAGATTAGACCTTAGCTTCTCCAGCAGGCGCGGGCGCTGTACCCAGTGCCGTGGCAGCTTGGGTACCTGCACCTTGGTGATGAAGGGCAGTACTCCGACTGTACCCATAGCGAATGGCCCAAGTTTAGCACCACTCGGCGGATTTGAAAATAGAAGATAGCTCTATGCCCGTAGGGGCGTTCCACAATTCCCCCTACGACTTACGGTGGCCGTTTTCCTTGTCGTTGCGAGGCCCCGTTAAGGGCCGAAGCAATCCGTATCTCCACGCATAACCAGGGGGGCGGATTGCTTCGCTGCGCTCGCAACTGTGCATGGCCGTTGACCCGGCCACCACGCCGGATGAAAAACGGGGGCTTTTTCATAGGAACGACAGTGGGGTTTGCTGGTTGTCGTTGCGAGTTCCACAGGTCCCGACATGTCGGGACCCAATGTAGAGCAATGAACCGAATTGCCCACGGATTCCTTGGAGGTCCATTCCACTGTCATTCCGATCCCGACGCGTCGGGACCCCGCACCGGGACGACCGCCCCGATGCATCGGGGCATGGTTTGTCGCTGCATAGGGCATAACCATGGGATTCCTCGCCCTGCGGGGCTCGGAATGACATGTGAGACAACTGGTTCATTGAAAGGAGCGTAGCGACGAAGTCCCGACCTGTCGGGACAACCCTGGTCATGCGCTGAGATATGGATTACTTCGTTCGCCTACGGCGGGCTTTGAATGACGCGAGACTCGACCTGTCATTCTGAACGAGTCCTCCCGGTGAAGGACGAGTGAAGAATCCGTACCCCAGGCGCTCGCGTACCAGCCAGGGTACGGATTCTTCGCCTCCCTTTCGCTACGCTCAGGGCTTCGGCTCAGAATGACAAGATAGGCCAGACACTAGCTCACGTCATTCTAAACATAGGGCAGTCCCGACTCGTCGGGATCTCTCCTTGCTCGCAACTGTGCATGGCTGCTGATGCGGCCACCACGCCGCATGAAAAACGGGGGCTTTTTCATAGGAACGACAGAGGGGCTGCCTACCCCGTCGGCTATGCCCGGACCAACCCCTTGCGGATGGCATAGCGGATCAGCTCCGCCTGGCTGTGCAGGCCCAGCTTCTCCATGATGCGGGCGCGATGGGTCTGCGCTGTAGTGACGCTGATGGAGAGCTGGGAGGCGATCTCCTTGTTGGTGAGGCCTTCGGCGATGCAGCGCAGCACCTCCCCTTCCCGAGGGGACAGCACCCCAGCAGCTCCGGAATCCCCGGCGAGGTACTCGCTGACCAGGGTCTTGGCCAGGACAGGATAGAGGAAGACGCCCCCTTGCTGGGCAGCCCGTAGGGCGGAGAGGATGTCCTCCACCTGGGCGCCCTTGACCACGTAGCCGTGGGCTCCCACCTTGAGCGCCCGGAAGAAGTAGTCCTCGTCCTCGTGCATGGTGAGCATGACTACCTTGATCTCGGGGGACCGCTCTTTGATGATGCCCGTGGCCTCCAGTCCGTTCATGTCGGGCAGCCCGATGTCCATAATCACAATGTCGGGCTTGAGCTCTTGTGCCCGGGCGATGGCCTCGTTGCCGGTGCCAGCCTCCCCCACGACCTCAACATCGGACTCGGCCTCGAGGATGAGGCGCAAGCCCTTCCGCACCACTGCGTGATCGTCCACAATCAGTACTCTCATCTTGGCATGTCCGTTGTGGTTGTTATCCATGTTCTCACCTCTGCACCTGTACTGCTAGGGGTATCTCCAGGCGGACGGTGGTGCCGTGACCGGGCTTGCTGGTGATGCTGAGGGTGCCGCCCACCAGCTCGGCGCGCTCCAGCATACCCACCAGCCCCAGCCCTCCGCTGCTTCCGTTGGAGCTAACGCGGGTGCTGTCGAAGCCGATACCGTTGTCCTCCACGATGGCCACGACCGAGTCGTCGCTATGAGCAATAGCCACAGTGGCCTTGGTGGCCCGGCTATGGCGGGCGATGTTGTTGACGGCCTCCTGGACGACCCGGAAGACGACGACCTCGGTGGAGGGGTCCATGCGGGCGTCGGAGCCTTCCGCTGTGATGCGCACAGCGACCCCGGCCGTGCCCAGGTACTGGTCGGCATAGCGGCGGATAGCGGGGACCAGGCCCAGGTCGTCCAGGGCGCTGGGCCTGAGGGCCAGGGAAAGGCGGCGCAAGTCTGCCAGGGTGTCGGTGCTCAACCGGTGGAGGGCGTCAATCTCAGCGTGAAGCTTGGGCCACTCCTCGGCGCGGGACTGGCCCAGCCGCTCCAACCCCATAGCCAGGGCGGTGAGCGCCTGACCGATGACGTCGTGCAGCTCCAGGGAGACGCGGCGCCGTTCCTCTTCCTGGGCGCTGAGCACCTTGGCCAGCACCTTCTTGAGGTGTTCGCCGCGCTCCCGCAGGGTCTCGTAGAGGGCGGCGTTGTCCAGGGAGGTGCCGAGCTGATAGCGCACTACCTCCAGCACGCGCTGTGCCGAGCCGAGAGACCCCTCGCGACGGGCGAGCAGGCACACTGCCCCAAGGGTGCGCTGTGGGGTGCCGATGGGTGAGGTGAGGACCTCCCGGAAATCAGCCTGTAGGCAGCGGGGACGCTCCGCCTCGCTGAGGTCAGTCGCGGCTAGGGTGAGCGTGCGACCCTCCTGAACGGCCTGGGCCGCCGGGCACCCGGAGCAGTTGCCGGGGCGCGTGGCGTCGAAGAAGCCGGGGGGGAACCCCCTGTCAGCCCACAGCTTTACCCCGCCGCCACTGTTGTCTATCAGGTAGGCGACGGCAGCGTCTGCCTTGAGGGTCTTGTACAGGGTATCCACCGCCCGCTCCAGCACCTGGTCGGTCACCAGAGAGGAGGCTGCGGCCTCTGACACCGCCGCGGTGGCCGATAGCTCCTGCGTCCGGGTCCTGACCCGCTGCTCCAGCTCCGTTCCCCAGCCCGCCAGCTCGCGCCGCATGGACTCGAGGCTAGTGGCCAGGTCTCCGATCTCGCCACCCCAGCCACCCTGAATGGGCAGGTGCCTCTCGCCGCCGGCTACCCTTTGGGCCACGTGGCTGAGGGCGCGGACGGGCTCCACGAGCTTGCGCCCCACAAAGACAGTAACCAGGAGTGCTATCGCCGCCAGGGCGGCCAGCACCCCCAGAGCCCCTTGGGAGATCTGCCGGGCGGGGGCATATGCCTCCGAGGCGCCGGTGCCAATGGCCAGTGCCCAGGGCACATTGCGGAGCTGGACAAAGCCCATGAGGTGGTCCTCGTCCGGGTGGGCGCTGTGCTCCTCGTGGGCCGCCAGACCCACCCCGGAGCCACCCTCCTGCCGCCAGCGCTGGTAGGCCGACGGATGGTCGCTGGAGACCAGTAGCAGTCCCGGTTCCGTGCTGAACAGGGCCACTTCGGCGTTGTCCACCAGGTCAGCGTGACCCGTGCCCCCCAGCCGTATGGCCCGGGCTAATACCTGGCTGGGGTAGGCGGTCCGCGCATCCATGAGCCCCACCACATAGCCCCCGTCGGGGTTGGCGGCCAGAGGGACTGCCAGGGCCACCAATGGGCTCGTCGTGGTCCCCAGCTTGAGCCCCCGGGTGATGGGACCCTCTCCCGTTGCGGGACCCGACCAGGGGCCGTCCAGGCTCGTACCCACGAGCGCCTGATGTTGGTGGTCGGCGGCCACAACCCGGTAGCCGGCGTCGGTGATAGCTATGCCCTCGGTGAACACCGCTGAGTGGGTCACCGAGAAGTCGAGCAGAGATGCCGACTCGGCAGAGGTGGGGGGTGAGGACAGGGTAGCGAGCTGCTGGAGGCTGGCAGTGGCGTGGCCCATGGTGGCATCTATCTCGCCGGCGATGGCGGTGGCCAGAAGGAGCCTCTCCTGCTCGATCCGGTGGCGCAGGGAGGCGCCTACCCGGTCCACGGCGATGGCGGCTCCCGCAAACACCAGCGCCCACACAACCACCTCTGCCAACAATAGCCTTTGAAGAAGGGTAAGGTTGTGGAGGCGCTGTCCAAGCGCGGTCTTGTTCCGTGCCGCCTCTGGCCTAGCCATCGCCTGCGTTGTGCATTGCCTCGCTAACTACCAATTATACCGTATGTATGCAGGATAGCATGTTAAGTCGGCGGACTACCGGCAGGGGCGGCGCATCATAGCTTCCCACTGCCGCGCCCAGGGGTCCTCATAGGTCTTGGCCAGCTTGGGCAGGTGAGGCGCCACGCTCTGCACGATGGCCCAAGCGATGGTCACCGCTGCCACTGCCGCGAAGCTCGCCAGGAAGGCCCAGGCCACACGACCGCCGACTCCGCTGATCAGAAGCAAGGCGCCCAACCCGTATACCGTTGCGGCCATCACCAGGCCAATCTGGATGCCCCTCTGGTGTCTGTTTGTCATCGCAGCCTCCTTTCGGGTGGGGAGGTTGACCTCCCGGGACTCATCAGTATCAACTAGGCCCATAGACATTATTAGCGATGTTGGTGGGCCTGTCTGTCATGTAAACGGGATAGTTCCTGTAGTGCAAAACAGTACCCGGGCATACTCGGGGCCTTTCGGGTCGGTATCTGGGGCCTGTAGTGGTATAGTGGTAGGTGCCATACCCAAAGATATGAGGCGTGCCGGGTGAAGATAGGACAGCCGATGCGTGCGCTCCAGCGCCTGGGACTGCGCTACCAGGTGACCCTCGGTGTGGGATTGGGCCTGCTGGCAATTGTGTTGGTGTTTGGGTACCTCGCCATTGCCACCATGCGCCAGAGCACCAACCTGGCTATAGATGAGCGGCTCAGATTGAACCGGACCATCGCCGACCAGGTGGATGCCTACGTGGGCAGGGGCGAGGACTTGTTGTCGCGAGCGGTCGCCACCATCGAGCCGCTGGGACCTGCTGACCAGCGCCAGGGGGTGATGGAGAGGACGTACCGTCGGCTGGGCATCTTCGATGCGCTCCTGTGGGTGGATGACCAGGGCTACATGGTGACTAGCTACCCATACCCGCCTCCGGTCCTCGGGGTGGACCCCGAACAGGACTCCTTTGTTTTTGATGCCATGGCCACCGGCACTCCCCGGGTGGGTAGGATAACAGGGTCGGAGCAGTTGCCCCTGGCTGTGATAGCGGCCCCGTTGGGCAGTGGCGGCGCGCCGGTGGGTGCAATAGTCGGCTGGCTGCCCTTGAGCCGGTCCGGCGCATCCCTGCTGCCCTTACCGGCGGAGGAGCCAAGCCTGGCGGTATCGGTGGTGGATGGCCGGGGTGCAGTGGTGGCCAGCAATGGGCGCGCTGCCACCAGGCCCGTCAGGCTCGACGGAGGGGAGTCCGTGATGGTGGATGTCCATGTTACACTGCTCCACCCCTGGATTGACGCCGGGCAGCCCGCAGTGCGTATGCATCCCTGGAAAGAGGGGGCGACCCACCTGGTCACCTACATGCCGCTCCGTGTCATCAAGGGCGGGGTAATACTGGAGGACCAGACCGACGTCGTGTTGGCGGTGTCCGAGCAACTGCGCCGGAGGCTGCTCCTGCTGGGTTCGCTGGCCCTGATTGGGGCGGCGGTAGGCGCCTGGCTCCACGCCCGATACGTCATCCGGCCCATTGAGCAACTGGAGGAGGCCACCCGGCACATTGCCCAGGGCGCCCTGGAGAAACCAGTGACGGTGGACCGAGGTGACGAGATAGGCATGCTGGCCCAGAGCTTCGATGCCATGCGCCTCCAGCTCAAGCAGGCGCAAGAGCAGCGCGCGCGTTGGGAGGAGCAGCTTGAGGGGCGGGTGAGAGAACGCACGGAGCAGGTCAGGCATCTCCTGTCCATGACCATCTCCGCGCAGGAGGAAGAGCGCCGGCGCCTGGCCCGCGAGCTTCACGACGACACTGCCCAGAGCATTGCCAGCATACTGGTGGGGATGGCTGCCCTGAGGGACAGTCTGCCACCCGGCCAGGAGCGTGTGCGAGAGATGCTGGAGCGCGCCATGGCCCAGGGCAGCCGTGCCCTGGCGGAGATGCGCCGCGTGATTATGGACCTACGGCCCTCCGCCCTGGACGATCTGGGCTTCATCCCGGCGGTGCGGGCCTATGCCGAGGAGCGGCTTGGCTCTTCTGGGGTCAAATTGGAGTTTCAGGTCAGTGGCGAGCCGCGACGACTGCACCCGCCGGTGGAGACAGCCCTGTTCCGCATACTTCAGGAGGGCGTTAGCAATGTGGTGAAGCATTCCGGCGCCACCAGGGCACGGATTACCGTGTCGTTTGACGATGGGGTGCTGGAAGCTAGCGTGGAGGACAACGGGCGCGGGTTTGACCCCGCCCACGTTGCCGGGGGAGACGGCCTGGGCGGTGTCGGGCTGGAGGGAATGCGGGAACGCGCGGACCTGGTGGGCGCGAAGCTGGAGATCGCCTCCCAACCCGGCTCCGGGACGCGGCTGCACGTTCACATGCCTTTGGAGGGGACCGATGGCTAAGGTGCGCCTGGTGCTGGCTGATGACCACAAGCTGTTTCGGGAGGGCGTGCGGCTGCTCCTGGAGGCGCAGGGTGACTTCGAGGTGGTGGGCGAGGCGGCCAGTGGTGAAGACGCCTTCCGCCTTACCCGGGAGCTAAGGCCCGAGGTAGTGGTGATGGACATCTCCATGCCGGGGGATGGCATCGAGGCTACCCGGCGTATTCGCAAGGAGATGCCCGAGGTCAAAGTGCTCATCGTCACCATGCATAGCGGCGACGACTACTTCTTCCGCGCTTTGGAGGCGGGGGCCAGCGGCTACGTGCTCAAGGAGGGGGCTCCGGAGGACCTGGTGGGAGCCCTGAGGATTGTGGCCAGTGGCCAGGTGTTCTTGTACCCGTCTCTGGCGGGCCGCCTGGTGGAGGACTACCTGGTGCGTGCCCGGGAGGGAGTGGAGCGCAGCGAGTTGGACAAGCTGAGCGCCCGGGAGAAGGAAGTCCTGGGACTGGTGGGACAGGGCATGACCAGCGACGAGATCGCGGGCAAGCTCCACCTTAGCGTGCACACCGTACACACGCACCGCGCGCACATAATGGAGAAGCTGGGGCTACAGAACCGCGCCCAGCTTATCCAGTACGCCTTCCGCATGGGGTTCCTTCGCCCCAGCAGAGAAGAGCGCGCCCCGTCCTAGGGGACCATCCCCATAGGCATTAAGATAGGGTTTTGGGAGCAGGCCATCGTGAGATGCCTGTCTTAGTGCCTATGGGGTACTCTTCTGTCGTTCCTATGAAAAAGCCCCCGTTTTTCATCCGGCGTGGTGGCCGGACCAGCGGCCATGCACAGTTGCGAGGAGCATAGCGACGAAGCAATCCGTATCCCTGGTTATGCGCTGAGACGCGGATTGCTTCGGCCCTTCTACGGTGGATTGGCCTGCCTCACAAGCTCCACACGCGGTGGGGCGTGGAACAAACGGGAGGTTTGTCCCGCGGTCCCCGAGTGACATCCCTGTGACGTAATACTTTGAACCTTGTGGTAGGCCAGGACACTGGTCATGACGGACGGCGGAATACGTACCGCCCTGCCGCAGCTTGCCACAGAAACCCCGCTCATTGGGCCCGCCAAAATGTCGTCCCTCTCTGAGCGGGGGCCAGGCGCTGGTTCTCAGTGTAGACCCCGCGCCCTTTTTCGGACATTGGTGGCCGTTGACAACCGACAGGGCATATGGTATAGACCTGGGCATAACTTCACTGGGGCAGAACCGGTATTGCGTCGGCGGTTTACGTCAACGAAGGAGTTGTCATGACCGGTAAGCAGATTCTGGCAACCCTGGGGGCGGTAGTCCTCGTGCTGACCGCCTGTGGCCCGGCGGCGACGGCCACCCCTGTACCCCCTACGGCGACTCCGCGGGTAGCGCCTACTGCTACCGCTACACCTCTTGTCGGCGGAGGACTGGCTACGGCAACGCCGATACCCCAGGCGACAGCGACTCCCACAAAGCCATCGGTGGCCCAACCCAAATACGGTGGCACCCTACGCATTGTGCGCAATGAGGAAGACCCGTCCTGGGACTTCATGAAGTACACGGGGGGTGGGGGCAACCTACGGCCCGTAGCCCACATGGTTTTCAACATGCTGGCCAGTCGCGCCAGTGCGAAACCCAGGCCTTGCGAGACGGCTCTGAGTCCAGAGCTGGCCGAAAGCTGGAAGTGGGTTAACGATACCACTTTCCAGGTGAATATGAGGCAGGGGGTCAAGTTCCAGAACAAATCCCCGGTCAATGGTCGGGAGGTCACAGCAGAGGACGTAGCCTACAGCTACAACAGGGGCTTCTTCACCTACCCTGTGCGGAACATCAAGATAGTAGCTGACCAGGTGGGCAAGGTGGTGGCCCTGGACCGCTACACTATCAGCTTTCAGACCAAAACCCCCCTGGCGATCCTTCCTGACACCATGGCCACCTTCTACAGCCTCGTGGTGCTGGCCAAGGAGTCCGGAGGTCCCAAGGAAACGTGGGAGGACCCCGATACGTCCTGGATCGGCAGCGGGCCCTTTGTGTTCCAGCAGTACCTACCAGGCCTCAAGAAGGTACTCGTACGCAACCCGGACTACTTCGAAAAGGGCTTCCCTTACCTGGACCGGGTGGAACACGTCGTTATCCCAGACAAGTCCACCGTCCAGGCCGCGCTACGCGGCGGTCGCGTGGACCTGTGGGACTGGAACACGGACCAAATCTCCGTAGACGCACTGGCCAAATCGAGCCCGCAGATCCAAGTGCAGAAGTGCCCCGCGACGAGTGGCACCGCCCCAGGCTGGGTCTACTTCAAAGCGGACGACCTAACATGGAAGGACATCCGTGTGCGGCGGGCTGCCATGATGGCTGTGGACACCCAGTCCATCATTGACAAGGCGTTGCTGGGCCAGGGTGTGGGCATGGCCCCTTGGCCACCGGTCCTGCCTACCTTCACCAAGAAGGGGGACCTAACCACAGAGGCGCAGAAGTACCTGACATATAACCCGCAGGAGTCTCGGCGCCTGCTCGCAGATGCGGGGTATAGCGCCAGCAACCCGCCGAGCATCAACTTTGTGGCCACCACGCGCTATGGGCTGGTCGGGCCATTCGCCACCAGCATCGAGATGCTTCAGAAGATGTTCGATGATGTCGGGTTCAAGGTGAAGGTAGACTGGCAGGACTCTGGCCGCTACATGGCGGGGTTCATCACCGGCCAGTGGACGCCGGGTTACAACACCGGCGCCGGCCTGTGGGATGCGTCCACATCCGCCGTGCTCACCAAGTTCTCCTGCAAGGCCGGGGCCTCGGACAACAAGGCTGGGGTGTGCGACCCGGAGTATGACAACCTGGTGAGCCAGTGGCTTGCCTCGGTGGACGCACAGAAGCAGCAGCAACTGGCCCGAGCCGTCCAGTCTCGCATCATTGAGCAGGCCTACGGCATCCCGGGCGCCGTGGGCTTCGAGTTCGCCTTGACCCAGCCCTGGGTAAAGAACTTCACTTACGTCCAATGGTACTATCCCAGGCCGATTGCCTACACCTGGCTGGACAGATGAATCGCCCAAGCGGGCATGGAATTGCCAATGATGAATTGGAGGTAAGGTAACCCGTGACTCAAGCAAGTACCAAAGTCAGCAAGGGGATGCCTGGAGCGGACTTCGGGTCCTGGGACCGGGTGGTCAAGGTAAGCTGCCATAACAACTGCTCTTACCAGCGGGCCTGCATCCTGCACGCCTATGTCAAAGATGGCGTGGTGGTGCGCATTGAGCAGGCTGCTAACCATCCCTCACAAAGGGACCCTGACATACCCGACTGGAACCCTCGTGGGTGTCAGAAGGGGGTGGTCCTCGCCAACCGGATGTATGACCCCGCCCGGTTGCGAACCCCCCTGAAGCGGATCGGCCCGCGTGGGTCGGGCAAGTGGCAGGAGGTGAGCTGGGACCAGGCCCTGGGGGAGATCGCCGACACCATGCTGGACGTGCTCACCACCGACGGCCCTGACACGGTGTCCGTGTTCGGCGGCAGCGCTGGGTCGCTGGTGTCAGACAGCATGAGCTTCGAGGGCTTGATGGCCAGTCTGGGAACTCCAGCCAGTGGGGTCACCGGAGAGATCGGCGACGACCACAACGGGGCGGCGCAGGTCTTCGGCCAGCCCTTCTTTGGACCCTCGGCGGACAATGTGTACTTCGCCGACGTCATATTGATTTGGGGGGGCAACCCCTCGTATACCGGTATCACGAACTACCACTTCATGACCGAGGCCCGCTACCATGGGACAAAGGTAATCACGATCTCTCCGGACTACAGCCCTTCAGCTCTGAACGCCGACCAGTGGGTGCCGGTCAATATCGGCACGGATGCGGCTCTGGCCCTGTCCATTGCCCAGGTCATGATACAGGAGAAGCTGTACAAGACGGACTTCATACGGGAGCAGACCGACCTGCCCCTCTTGGTGCGCACTGACACACGCCGCTATCTGCGGGAGAGAGACCTCAAGCGCGGCGGCCGGGACGATGCCTGCTACTTCTGGGACACGAAGTCTAACAAACTGGCCGAGGCCCCACGGCGCAGCCTGGCCCTTGAGGGCAGGGTGCCCGCCCTGGAGGGCGAGTTTGAGGTAAGCACTACCGAGGGCCGGGTAAAGGTCAAGCCGGTCTTCCAGGTGCTCAAGGAGAAGCTGGACAAGGGCTACACGCCCGAGCTGGCGTCCAAGATAACCGGTGTGTCGCCCAACGTCATCCGGCAGTTGGCCCGAGACTTCGGACGTGCCAAGGGCGTGTGCAACATCAGCACCTTCAACTGGGGCAAGTTCTACCACGGGGACCTGATAGAGCGGTCCATCATCCTGGACTTCGTGCTGGGCGGCCACCTGGGACGGAAGGGGGCCACCTATAGCGCGTTTACCCAACTCAGCAACGACGCCACCATCGGCGGGGTGAGCGTGCGCACCAATATCATGCTGGGGGCAGCCGCCGCTACCGACCCGCGATACTCACAATGGATGGAAGATGGCTGGACCCCCGAGATGATTATCATGCAGTACGCGCGGGAGGCGTACCAAAAGGGCCACGTGTTTGGGACCTCCTTCTTCCACTACGTCCACAGCGGGCTACTGGAGGTGAGCGAAAAGCACAATAGCTGGGACAAGACCCTCAAGCGCCCCGTAGCCGAGTACGTGAAAGAGGCCATGGACAAGGGCTGGCAGGTTGCCGTGCCCCAGAGGGGCAAGGACCCTCGCATCATCTTCAACATGGGCGGGGGCGCCCTGCGACGACCCAGGTCGGCGAACGTGGTTATCGAGAAGCTGCTGCCCAAGCTCAAGCTCATGGTGGCCCTGGACTGGCGCATGGCGTCCACCAACCTCTACTGCGACTATGTTCTACCCTGCGCCGGGTGGTTCGAGAAGTGGAACTACGTGGGTTGCGGCAAGATCGAGCTGCCCTATGGCTGGCTGATCCAGAAAGCGGTGGAACCCCTGGGAGAGTCCAAGGGCGAGTGGGAAATCGGCCTGCTGCTGGCCAAGAAGCTCCAGGACCGCGCCCAGGCCCGGGGCATCGCCAGCTACAAGGACAAGGATGGCGTCACCCACCGCCTGGACAACCTGTATGACACCGTGACCATCAACGGTATGTATCTGGAGGAGGACGAGGAGGCGGTCGCCCGTGACTACTACTTCAACACCTCCAACGTGGAGAAGATAGAGTGGGAGGATTTCAAGGAGAGGGGGTACGTGGCTGTCACGGGCACCGGGCAGACGTCGCGCAGTATCGGCAACGCCTGCGATATCGTACCTGGCGAGACCGTGGTCCCGCTCACCTACCACACCGACAAGAAAGAGCCATATCCCACCATGACACGCCGGATCCAATTCTACATTGACCACGATTGGTATTTGGAGCTAGGGCAGGAGCTGCCTACCCAGCTCGAAGACCCCAAGGCCGGGGGCGATTACCCTATCCGGGTGACCGGCGGCCACGCCCGGTGGAGCATCCACTCCATCCAGGCCGACGAGGCTATCATGCTCCGGCTACAGCGGGGGGAGCCAGCCATGTTCATGAGCGCCCAGGACGCCAGTGCTCGTGGGATCAAGGACGGCGACTGGGTGGAGGCGCACAATGACATGGCCTCCACGCGAGTCATTGCCGCGGTATCGCCAGCGGTCCGACCTGGACAAGCCATCCTGTACCACTCCTGGGAGAACTTCCAGTTCCAGGGCAAGAGACACTTCAAGAACATCATGCCGTCGCCCCTTAACCCCATTGAGTTGGCCGGGGGTTACTACCATATCAACGCCACGCCCGTATGTTTCTATCCGGGGTTCAGCGACCGAGAGACGCGCATAGAGGTCAAGAAAGCGAGCTAGCGTATGCATACGGGCATCTCTAGGGAGCCCCCGCGAAGGAGAAACGGATGACGCGCCAGTTGGGAATCGTGTTCGACATCAACAAGTGCATGGGGTGCCAGACGTGCACCGTGGCTTGCAAGATGATGTGGACCAACTACAAGGGCATGGACCACATGTGGTGGTGCAAGGTCAACACCATGCCGGGCAAAGGTTCTCCCAAGGACTGGGAGACCATGGGCGGCGGCTATGACCGGCAGGGCAAACTCGTCCTGGGCAAGCTGCCCTCCCTGGAGGAGTTCGGCGAGGCCTGGGAGTTCAACTACGAAGAGGTGTTCTACGGGGGCAAGCCGGAGGCGTACCTCCACCCGGTGAAAGACGGCAAGCCCTTCAAGCCCCAGTGGGGGCCCAACTGGGACGAAGACATCGGCGCCGGGGAGTACCCCAACAGCTACTTCTTCTATGTGCCCCGCCTGTGCAACTCCTGCGCCAAGCCCCCCTGCGTGGATGCCTGCCCCGGCAAGGCCCAGGGTGTCATGACCAAGCGGGAGGAGGACGGGATCGTCCTTATTGACGAAGAGAAGTGCACCGCCACCCCGTGCGGCCATGAGTGCATGCGGGCCTGTCCCTACAAGGTCATCTACGCCAATGCCGCCAAGCCCAACGTTTCCCAGATGTGCAACTTCTGTCTGCCCCGTCTGGAGCGGGAGGTAGCCCCCTGCTGTGTACGCCAGTGCCCGGGCCGGGCGGCCTGGATAGACTACCTGGACAACAAGGATAGCACTGTCTATAAACTGACCAACGTGTGGAAGGTAGCCATCCCCGTGCATCCCGAGTTCAACACCGGGCCCAACGTCTACTACGTGCCGCCCCTATCGCCGCCGCGCATAGACAGTAATGGCGACATTGACCTGAGCCAACCCCGCATACCCATGGAGTACCTGCGGGGGCTGTTCGGCCCGGCGGTGGACCATGCCCTGAGCACACTGAAGGCGGAGATGGGCAAGCGCCGCCAGGGGCAGGAGTCGGAGCTAATGGACCTGCTCATCGCCCGGCGCTGGGTCACCATGCTGGGGCCGTTCCCCAAGGACCCCAGCGAGGTGGGAGGGAAAAAGTAAGGGGGGTGATTCTACGAAGGACACGGTTGGCGAGGTTGGGGTTTACCCCCTACCTCTCTCCGTGACAGGGCCAGGCGCTACTGTGCAGATGCCCCCGGTCTGGGCCAGGATACATTCACCGCACTGAACACAGCGCTCATCGGCCATGCTGAGGCGTTGGAGACGCCCCAAGAACAACGTGTTGAGGGCCGGATACGTGGGCTTGGTACCCAGGCTCAGGGCCTGTGTCTGGCTTCCCGCCCCACAGGCCAGGCTTAAGGTAGCGTCTGCCTCCCCGATCTCGCTGGTGTGGCTGCGAGCGTCGCGTCTGGTTCTCCGCTCATCGCAGGCCACATCCGTGACCATCCAGCCGGTCACAGTCTTGCCGTTTTCCCTGAGGAGACTGCCCATCTCGTTTACCTGTGGCACGTCGCCCGTGCCCTATGTAGTAGCACAGGTACCGCACCCAACGAGGAAAACCCGCTGGCGGCCACGTAGGACCGCCAGGATTTCCTCCAAAGGCTTTTGCTCCGTTATTATCACGGACGCCTCCTTCAACTAGCCTTGCCGGTGCAACTACCAGCGTTGGCGGGCCTGTAAGCCCGCAGAGCGGCAGGCACCGCTGGATGAGTAAGGCGGACCGCCGGTGCGCACACCTGGGCACCGCTGGGGACCACTCCCGCTACGGGGTGAACGCTTCGTTGGCGTCGCTGTCGGTGGACCCTGGGGACCTGCCTCCGGCTACCACATAGGTGGCGTCCCCCACAACCGCTGCCCCCAGGCCGTGCCTGGCCGTGGGCATCGGGGTGAGCCGAGTCCACGAGTCTGTAGCTGGGTCGTAGGCCTGTACTGCATCGAACGTGCCGCGAGATAGAAGGGGCACCAGTCTATGCTCGGCCTGGTTGTTTGATTGTTTTCCAGGATTTCGCGGCACTTAGCTTCAAAGATAGCGCGATTGTTTGATTGTTCGCGGACGTGGGCGGCGTGATAGCGGCGAAAGGCAGACCTCTTCCTCCTTCGACAGGCTCAGGACGACGCCTGGCCCCCTCTCCGACACGGAGAGGGGGAAGACCCCGCCGGGGGAAGAGCGTCCGTGGCGAAAGGCATTGGTGTTGCCGAACGGTGCGCCGGCGCCGGGCCTTGGACCGCCTCGTAGCATGGGGCGCCTCCTTTGGATCATTGTGTGTGAAATGGTAGAACAGGTATACCAGAATGGGCAAGGGGCCGGTGTCACAGACGCGGTCCAAACGCATCCGGACGCGTTGGGCGGCCAACGTAGGGGCATGGCGCGCCATGCCCCTACGGCTATTAGGCCTGGGTGGGCAGACTGTGATAGAATCCAGGCGGCAACAGGCGATTTACCCCAAGTAGCGGGGAGTAACCGGCCAGGTGATGACGGAACTCTGGGACAAAGCGGCCAAATTCTGGGGCGACTATTGGCCAGCCATAGTAGTTGGCATAGTGGTTGGCATAGTAGTTGCTGTGTTGAAAGGGTTGCCCAAAGCCCTGGCGCGGGGATGGTGGCGGCTGTGGCGCAAGCTGTGGCCCAAGCCGACCCCCTTGCCTCAAGGCGCACCCTGGCCCTTCCTGTGCGCCACGTCCTTCGCCAACCTTAAGGACAGAATACATGAGTTGGTCCCCAACCTCCAGGGAGACCTGGACATTGCCTATCAGCCTCGCCTGCCTCCACCAGAGCAGCAACAGATGGAGGCGCAGATAGACAGCGCCCGGGCCGTCATCCTGGTGGGGCGCATGGGCATAGGCAAGACCAGGGAGGCCATCGAGGCGCTGCGGCGCTGGGAAGGCTTCTGCGGCGAGCCTGTCACCGTCCTTATCCCCAAGCCCCCTTTTGCCGCCGCTCTGGCGGTGCCACCCGGCATCCCCACACGCCACATCGTCCTGTTCATAGACAACATCCACGAGCCGCCCTTCTACAGCCCGGAGAAGGCGGGCGCCGCCGTAGCTACCGCAGGCGACTTCGCCGTATTCCTTCGGGAGTGCCTGGACTACTTCAAGCAGTACCCGGACTTTCACGTGATCGCGACAGCCAGGAATGACCTGCTTGACAGGGCCTTTGAGGAAACCATGCACCGGCTCCGTCCTGTGCTCAGCGCCGTGGGCTGTCGAGATGTCCCGCTGCCGGGGTGGGGAGACCACAACGTGGATGGCCTCATAAATGCTGTCGCCACCTGGCGGGATGTCACCATCCCTGACGAGGCCAGAAGGGAACTGGCCCGCCGCTGCGCCGCTGAGGGCACCGCCAGCTACGCGCTCCTGGCGCTGTCCCGACTTGACAGGGGCGGCGCCATGACCCTGGATGACGTACAACGGCTACCCGCAACCTTCAACACCCTTTGGGAGCAGACGCGGCGGGAGCGGATCGAGGGCTATACCGCCCGGCGGCACATCTTCGTTTCCCTGGCGCTGCTGCGGGTAGCCGGTCTCGCCCCCCTCACTCCTCTCGCCGTGGAGGTGGCGGCGCGCCTGTGGGGAAGGCCGCTGTTCTGGCGCAGGAGACAGGTCCGGGCCGCTCTGCCCGCCCTCAGCGCCTGGGTAGAGCCCCAGGGCGCCACCCTGGGATGCGCCGACGCCTACCTGCCGCCGGACGTGTCCCTGTCGCAGGCCAGCTATGCCACTGTGCTCTACCAGGCCCTCGTTCACCTCTCGCCCCAGGACCGGCCCACATTCGCCGCCCAACTGGTCAACCTGGGGAACTTCCTCCAGGCCTTCCCACTGGGCGTTCCCATGGCCAACCTGGGCCGGGCCATCGCCGCCTTCTCCCAGGCCCTGCGCTTCTACCTGCCCGACACGGCTCCCCTGAATTACGCCCCTACCCAGAACAACCTGGGCATCGCCTATAGTGATCTGGCCGCGCACCGCGACCCCGAGGCCAACCTGGGCCAGGCCATCGCCGCTTACACCCAGGCCCTGCGCTTCCGCAAGCCCGACACGGTCCCCCTGAATTACGCTACGACCCAGAACAACCTGGGCGCCACCTACAGCGACCTGGCGGCGCACCGCGACCCCGAGGCCAACCTGGGCCGGGCCATCGCCGCTTACCGCGAGGCCCTGCGCTTCTACCAGCCCGACACGGCCCCCCTGGACTATGCCATGACCCAGAACAACCTGGGCATCGCCTATAGCCGCATGGCGGCGCACCGGGAGCCCGAGGCCAACCTGGACCGGGCCATCGCCGCCTTCACCCAGGCCCTGCGCTTCTACCTGCCCGACACGGCCCCCCTGGACTATGCCATGACCCAGAACAACCTGGGCACCGCCTATCGCAACCTGGCCGCGCACCGCGACCCCGAGGCCAACCTGGACAGCGCCATCGCCGCCTTCTCCAAGGCCCTGCGCTTCTACAAGCCCGACACGGCCCCCCTGGACTATGCCGGGACCCAGAACAACCTGGGCATCGCCTATCGCAACCTGGCCGCACAACGGGAGCCAGAGGCCAACCTGGACAGGGCAGTCCTGGCATACTCCCGCTCCCTGGTGGTGCGGGGTAGGGCGAACGTTGTCCAGGCGCAGCGTCCCGCCCGGGCCCTTCGGGAGCTACAGGCCAGGCTGGGCGCGGACAGGTTCGCACGGATGCTGGAGGCCCAGACCCAGGCGCTGGGCGAGCTTGGCGCCACCGCCGCCGAGGTCATGGTCCTGATGGAGAAGTGGGCGCCATAGCGCCGTCTTTAGTAGAGGTCTCCTTGCAGCCCCAGAAATAGCCATTGGGGTGATTGCCGGATGGGGTCCAAATTGGCGGCGTCCTCACCCAAAAAGTGAACAAGAACCTGGTAGGCGTCACCGTCATCCAATCCGTCGGTTATGCGTGGAGACACGGATTGCTTCGGCCCTGCGGGGCCTCGCAACGACAATCTGGCCTTCGGTCCCCAAAGGGTACTCTCCCATAGGCGTTAAGATGAGGCCTTGGGAGCAGGCCATTGGCAGATACCTATTCTGGCGCCTATGGGCAGGGGGGGCGACTGCCGCTCCCTACGTTTCTTTCTGGTTGAGGCTGGCCAGGAACTCGGCGTTGTTCTTGGTCTTGCCCATGCGGTCCAGCACACGGGTGGTGGCCTCCGAAGAATCGCCCTCGTTGGCCAGCATGGAGACTATGCGGCGCAGCATCCACACTTGCTTGAGCGCCGCCTCCCCCAGCAGTAGCTCTTCCTTGCGAGTCCCGCTCCGCTGGACGTCTATGGCCGGGAAGATCCGGCGCTCAGCGAGCTTGCGGTCCAGGTGGAGCTCCATGTTGCCAGTACCCTTGAACTCCTCGTAGATGACCTCGTCCATGCGGCTGCCCGTGTCAACGAGACAGGTAGCGATAATGGTCAGGCTGCCCCCCTCCTCGGTGTTACGGGCGCTGCCGAAGAACCGCTTGGGCGGATACAGCGCCACCGGATCAATGCCACCGGACAGTGTGCGTCCCGAGGTAGGCATCGCCAGGTTGTAGGCGCGGGTCAAACGGGTGATGGAGTCCAGCAGGATGACCACACTCCGCCCCACCTCCACGAGGCGCTTGGCTCGCTCCAGCGCCACCTCAGCCATCCGTGTCTGGTTCTCGACCGCCTCGTCGAAGGTGGAGTAGATGACCTCCGCATCCACCGAGCGCCGCCAGTCCGTCACCTCTTCGGGCCGCTCACCAATAAGCAAGATCATAAGGTGAATGTCGTTGTAGTTGGCGAGGATGGAGTTGGCGATGTGTTTCAACAGAACGGTCTTGCCCGCCTTGGGGGGAGATACGATCATGCCGCGCTGCCCCCTGCCGATAGGGGCCACCAGGTTGATGAGACGAACGGACAGGTTGGACTTGGTGGTCTCCAGGTTTATGATCTGGTTGGGGAAGAGGGGGGTGAGGCGATCGAAGGGCTGCCGCCGCCGGGACTGCTCCGGGTCTACGCCGTTGACGGCCTCCACGCGAATGAGGCCATGGTACTTCTCCCCTTCCTTGGGGGGACGCACCTGGCCGGCGATCTCGTCCCCCATCTTGAGGCCCAGCCGCCGGATCTGCGACTGCGAGACGTACACGTCGTTATCGCCGGGACGGAAGGAGTCCTGTCGCAAGAAGCCATAGCCCTCCTGGACCACCTCCAGCACACCTTTGGCGAAGCTAAGGCCTTGCTGCTCGGCCTGGGCCTGAAGGATGCGGTACACCAACCCCTGCTTGCGCAGGGCGGTGATGCCGCTCACGCCCATGCCCTTAGCGGTATCCAGGAGCTCCTCGCGGCTCAGCGTTTCTAGTTGGGACAGGTTCACACTCGTCTCCTCTTGGACGTCAGTAACTTGTAGGGGAATTGGAAAAGCACAACACCAACCACAACCTTACGGGACCGGGCCTATGCCCCCAGACGCCTCCCGGCCCCACCAAGTCGCAAAGCGCCGCCCACGAAGTGCGCACGACCCCACCCATCCCCTCGATGGCCCCAGTAGCGCGCTGCTACGCGCCAGACCCTCAGCTCTGGCGCAGAGAGAGCTTCCGCCAGTCCTCCAGGAACCGGGCCACCCCGAGGTCTGTCAACGGATGCTGGACCATCTGAAGCAACACCTTGTAAGGTACAGTGGCCACGTCTGCCCCCGCCTGGGCTGCCGCCACGCAGTGCAGCGGATGGCGGATGCTCGCTGCGATGACCTGAGTGGTCACCCCATAGCGCCGGTAGATGTCCACCGTTTCCTTCACCATCACCATGCCGTCCTGCCCCACATCATCCAGGCGCCCCACGAAGGGGCTAACATAGGCGGCCCCCACATTTGCCGCCAGCATCGCCTGGTTCACCGAGAAGCACAACGTCAGGTTGCACTTCACACCGTCGCGGGAAAGGACGGAGGCTGCCTCCAGGCCGGCCTCCGTTATGGGTACTTTCACCACCACCTGGGGGGCCCACGACGCCAGCGTGCGGGCTTCCTCTATCATTCCCCCAGCCTCCTGCCCCAACACCTCCACGCTGATGGGCCCCTGTACTATGCCGGCTATCTCCCGGATAACCTGCCGGTAGTCGCCTTTGCCTTCTTTGGCAATCAGGGAAGGATTGGTTGTAACGCCACCGACTACGCCAAGACGGACGGCGTGCCTGATCTCGTTGATATTGGCGGTATCGAGGAAGAGAAGCATGAAAAAGCTTACACTAATTGTAGCATGGCAGCGCTACCCTGTCCAATGTGGCCCTAACCCCTGCCCCTTCCCGAAGCGGGAAGGGGAGGTGGCGACTCCTCTCCCCGTGTCGGGGAGAGGCCGGGAGAGGGCCCGGTACTGCCGTCAACTGGCCTTCTCCAAAGGTAACTGGGCGCCCTCCTGCAAGGTCTCCTTGGCCGCACCCATGAAGGCGCTGAACAGCGGGTGCGGGCGCTGGGGCCGAGACCGGAACTCCGGGTGGAACTGCGTCCCCAACATGAACGGATGGTCCCGGCGCTCGCTGATCTCCACCAGCTTGCCATCGGGTGAAAGCCCGCTGGGGACCAGACCCGCGCCGGAAAGGACCTCCCGGAACTCGTTGTTGAACTCGTAGCGGTGGCGATGGCGTTCCATCACCTCATCCCGGCCGTAGGCGCTCTCTGCCATGGTGCCGGGTACCGGGCGACAGGGGTAGACGCCCAGCCGCATGGTGCCACCCATGTCAACCACCTTGCGCTGCTCGGCGAGCATGCTAATCACGGGGTACTTGGTACCTTTGTCGAACTCCGTGGAGTTGGCGGTCTCGCCGAAGATGGTCCGGGCGAACTCGATGACCATGACCTGCATCCCCAAACACAGCCCCAGGTAGGGCACCTTCTTTTCACGAGCGTAGCGGGCCGCCTTCACCATACCCTCCACACCCCGGGAGCCAAACCCACCAGGCACCACTATGCCCTGCGCTGAGCGGAGCAGGGCCTCCGGGCCATGGCGGTCCACCTCCTCCGCATGCACCCATGAGACCTGAAGCTTCCGCCCGTGCTGGAGCGCGGCGTGGTTGAGCGCCTCCTTGACCGATATGTACGAGTCCGGCAGCTCCACGTACTTACCCACGACGGCCACCGACACCGGCTCCAGGGGCTGCGACATGTGCTCTACCATGGCCCGCCACTCGTCGAGGTCGGCCCGGCAGTCCTCCAGGTGAAAACTCTGGCACAGCCAACGCCCCAGCCCGGCATCCTCCAGCATTAGCGGGACCTGGTAGATGTTGGGCACCGTGGGCAGGGGGATGACCGCCTCCCGGTCCACATCGCAGAACAAGGCGATCTTGTCCTTCAGGTCCTCGGACACCGGCAGGTCGCTACGGCACACGATAACGTCGGGCTGGATACCGATGCTGCGCAGCTCCTTGACGCTGTGCTGGGTGGGCTTGGTCTTGAGCTCTCCGGTGGAGGAGATATAGGGCAGGAGCGTAGTGTGGAAGTACAGCACGTTCTCCCTGCCCACGTCCTTGCGCATCTGGCGGATGGCCTCCAAGAAGGGCAAGCCCTCGATGTCGCCCACGGTGCCCCCCACCTCTACGATGACCACATCCGCCCGGCTCACCTCAGCCACCGCCCGGATGCGCTCCTTGATCTCGTTGGTGACGTGGGGCACTACCTGGATAGTCCCGCCCAGGAAGTCACCCCGGCGCTCCTTGGCGATAACCGAGGAATATATCTGCCCCGAGGTCAGGTTGGAGAGGCGCGTCAGCTCCACGTCAATGAAACGCTCATAGTGGCCCAGGTCCAGGTCGGTCTCGGCGCCATCCGCAGTGACGAACACCTCGCCGTGCTGGTATGGGGACATGGTGCCGGGGTCAACGTTGAGGTAGGGGTCGAGCTTCTGCACCGAGACGGTGATGCCCCGGCTCTTGAGCACCCGCCCCACCGACGCCACCGTGACCCCTTTGCCCACAGAGCTCGCAACGCCGCCGGTCACGAATATGTACTTAGTCACAACCTACCGCTACCGGAGAATACGCCATGGAGAATCAGCATACCTTGTGTGGGGATACTCTTTGACATACAGCTAGGGCCGCCGGATACCTCCAAGCTCGCCCTAACACCGCCTATTCTAGGAGGCCGGAGCGCCAAAGTCAAGCGCCAGTCTCTTCCAATGCAAGATGAGCCTGGAGAGGTGGGCTATTTCCAACACAAGATGAGCCTGAAGGAACTGGGTTGTGGTGGCTATCATCGGAGCCATGCGACTAGATATGGACGACAG
>Ga0082335_1003079_pt1 | contig 28473 bp, 23 predicted proteins | sample Subgrocontami58m_FD_72375 | JGI IMG/M metagenome (GOLD analysis project Ga0082335, IMG submission 72375) | Subsurface groundwater microbial communities from S. Glens Falls, New York, USA - GMW37 contaminated, 5.8 m (SPADES assembly) (version 2) ...
ATGGCTCGCCCATTGATCCCGGGGTTAAGCTCAGTCCCCAATTGTTGACTAATAAAGTCGGCTTTGACGCCACCCGTCCCTGGGGTCATGATGGGGAGTTTGCCAAAATAGATGTTCCACGCCAAGCAGGGCAGCGGGCAGCGGCGCTTTTAGACGGCTGCGGCTGGAAACCCTGAAAGCCTGTTCCATTCCCGTTGACGCCGTCAAATGATACTCCTGAGAGGGAAAACGAATGAATGATTTTAATTTATTTGAATTATTTAATTTTAATCCTGAAGAGGGCACCATTAGAATCGAAGGGCACAGAATGCTGATATTTACGGCGGATGCTATGGGATTCTTAAGAAAAAGGCTTACTGAAATTTTGGGTGAAAAGATGGTAAGGGGGATTTTTACGAGATTCGGTTTTACTTCCGGATACCATCAGGGCTTGGCAATGAAAGAACTCTTTAAGGGATCTACGATAGAATATCTTTTAAAAAATGGACAAAGTTTGCACATTCAGGAAGGCGTAGGAAACATCCTTAATTTAAATATTGATTTTACTTTTAAGGATGGAAATTTTCTTGCGGAATGCGTTTACACTCACTCTTATGAGGTAGAGCAGCATAATCTCCATATAGGAAGAAGCGATGTACCTGTCTGCTGGACAATGACAGGCTGGGCAAGCGGGTATTGTAGCGGTGTTACTGGAGAAAAAATATATTTTGTCGAGGATGAATGTGCAGGCAAAGGAGACAGCCGTTGTCATATCGTAGGTAAACCCTTTGAGAAATGGGATAAAGAGTTAGAATCATCGTTGGAGTATTTTAAAACGATGAATACCGATAGGGAGATCATAAGGATTAATAGAAAGATAAGTTTGAAGGTTGAAGAGCTTAAGCAAAAAGAGAAGAAGTTGGAAAAGCTGGAGGAGCGGATCAGAGAAGAAGGGAATTACGAAAATATCATAGGAAATAATCGCGAAATAAAGAAAATATTTTGTCTAATAAATAGGATTGCCGACAGTGAAATCAGCGTTGTCATCGAGGGAGAAAGTGGGGTTGGCAAAGAATTAATTGCCAAAGCTATCCACACTAACAGCCTTAGAGCAAACAAAAAATTTGTTGCTCTAAATTGTGGAGCGCTTCCTGAGACATTATTAGAGAGTGAGTTATTCGGTCATGCAAAGGGCTCTTTTACCGGCGCAGATAGGGATAAAAAAGGGCTTTTTGAGGAGGCGGAGGGAGGGTCAATATTCCTCGACGAAATCAGTGAGACATCACCTTCTTTTCAGGTAAAACTTTTACGAGCCATCGAAGAAAAAGAAATAAGAAGGATAGGAACAAATATTCCGGTGAAAACAAACGTCAGAGTTCTTTCGGCAACAAACTCTAACCTTGAAGAACTGGTTAATAACGAAAAATTCAGGGGCGATCTATACTACAGGCTAAATGGAATTAAACTCTGTATTCCTCCATTAAGGAATAGGAAGGAAGATATAATACCCTTGGTAAAATATTTTATTGAAAGATACAAAGGTACCGATAAACTAGTGGATATTTCTTCAGAAGCAAAAGTTTTTCTATTAAAGTATAACTGGCCGGGCAATATTAGAGAACTAAAGAATGTCATCCAGAGGGCGCTGGCATTAATGGATAATAATTTCATTGAAGTAGATGATCTTCCAGATGAGATTAAAAATGTAAATGGCCGTCTTGAATTGGAGGATAATATTTCATTACCAGAGTTAGAGAAGAGATATATATTAAAGACACTTAACAAATATAAAGGGAATAAGATACAAACGGCAAGGTCGTTAAATATAGCCCCCAACACTCTCTGGAGAAAATTAAAAAGTTATCCTGAAAATGACCACAAATTTTCCGCGCAGCCTTAGCGGCGAGTGGCATACCGCTGAAGGGGATAAACGCAAATAGCGACACAAAACAGGAAGACACCCCAGATGGTGAATGCCTTCTTCATCGTAAACGTATCGACTAACAATCCAAAAATTATAGGGGTCACTAAGTGCGCAACACTCCAACCCATTCCGGCAACAACGAGAGCTGTTACCCGGTTGTTGCTTGCACTGGACTCAGTGGCTATTACTTGATAGCTAAGCGCCATCACTTCAGACCCTATGCCCAAACTCAGGACAACAAAACCCAGAAAAAACAGATTGGGCAACAAAGGTGTAAAGGCGATGGTTAAAGCAACTCCACACGAACATAGAAGGGGCATAGCCACACTATGCAATGGCTTCAGCCACTTTGCCAGCAGCAGACCTACAGCAATTCCCCCAATGGGACGTAATGAAAGGAGCTGTCCTACCACTTCAGGAGAAAAGCCGAAATCAGAAAGGATAATTGGATAAAAAGACTGACCCAAAGAATACGGCTGCGCTCCGATAAACGAGCAAAGAATTGCAAAATACATGGCTCTTGTCCGTAAAAGGCAAAAGAAATTGCCAAAAGCTTGCCTGCTGTTTCCGGCTCTCTCTGACGGTTTCATTTTGAGCCACAAAGTGGTTAGCAGAGCTAAACCTCCCATGAGGGAAAAAAAGAGAAAGCTATTGCTAAACCCTAGAAAGGCAAGCAGGAATCCCGCTGCAACCGATCCGCCAACCTGCCCCGCATTGTTCGCGGCATTTAACTTCCCCATAGCAACGTTAATTTCAGTAGTAGTCGTTCGACTCACCATGGACTGAATGACAGGCCAAAAAAGTCCACGCGCAACCACGATGGCCAGTTGAGCTGCCAACAGCAGCAAAAAGCTCTGCGCGCGGCTGAATATCACTCCTGCTATCACGATCATGAACAGAGCGGCAATCAGCACTCTTTTTTCTCCAAATCGATCGGATATGGCTCCACCGATAAAGCGCGTGACAATCTGCAAAATTATCGGCAACGAGATAAGACTACCTAACACCACCCCGGAAAAGCCAATACGATGCGCATACAAGGGGATAATAACGTAAGATGCGCCTAACGCCATATTAAAAGCTAAGGTAATGAATAAAACAGCCGGCACAAGCGCACCTCAAAAGATAAGATTGATAAAACCGAGCGGCCCCCCCAAAGAAACTGTCATGATAGTCGTATTTGGGACAGGAAGAAAAACATACAATTTATGAAATAACCATCACAGTTCCTGCGATAATTAATACTGTGCCTGCTACAATCTCAGTTGTCACCCTCTCTATTTTCCTTAACAAGACCGGGCTCAGTACTAGAACAAAAAATGGCATAGTGTTCATAATTGGTGCCATTGTAGAAACCTTCCCCACACTTAAGGCTTTCATACTTAACATAAACGCCATACTGGTGAACAGACCTGATAAGACATAGAATTTAAGACTTTCACGATCAATCAGCGCTTTACGAATCAGTCCTTTTATGTCCTTACCTCTGATAATCATAATTATTACATTATAGATAAGTGCGGTTGTTGTAACAACCGTTGCGCCTATAAGGGGTTCATTTAAAATATTTAACCCCGTTTTTCTAATAATTGGTGAAAGTCCATACAATAATCCTGCCATGGAGGAAAAAATTAGATCTTTTTTCACCCATCCTTCAGCCTTGCCGCCTTCAGATTTTGATATGGAGATAATACCAAAGACAATAAGCAAAGTTCCCCATATAACCCACATTGAAAAATCTTCCCCTAAAAAGGTTATGGCAATTAGTACCGAAAAAAACGGCGCAATTGCCTCAATCGGGGCATCAATAGCTACCCCGACCCTCTCAATTCCCTTATAACTGAAAAGTCTTGCCGTACCAGGAGCTATTATGCCGGCAGCTATAAATATTAGAACCCCTTTTGAAATAAATAACGACAGCGGTAATAATGAAATAGTTATTATCCATAATAGTATCACATTTATACTGATGGTTATAAAAACCGCCATAGATGGCTCAGAATTTTTCAGTCCAAGCTTGGCGAATATACTCGAGCAGGCGAAGCAAAATGCTGTTAATCCTGCTAAAATTTCAGGTGCAACCATCAGAAAGCCTTTTCAACGACCTTGTATGTAGTTCCGACGACAGAATAATGCCCTCGTCAAAAGTAAATTCCCCCCCTTTAGGCCCTTTGGGTCCGCCGGGGTAGGGGAGGTTGAACTTTTTACGAGGGCATCAATTATGGAAAGTGCAATATAAAATTGATCCGGGACTCACTGGCGTCAAGCTTTGTGAAATTGTCTTAGGGTTCCTTAGATGCGTCGCCGAATACTCTTTTGCTTTTCACCTGTTTCAAAATAACGTCCCTCTACCGCCAACTGCGCCTCCTGTGCCTCTTCTTCGGACCAATAACCCAGGGGATAGCCGTACCATGGGTTCTTAAGTGTAAGCTCGGGCAAGCCCAGCGAGCGCCACAATCCAACAGCTTCTTCCATGAACTCGCGCCGGGGAAGCGACACGGGTGGGTAGGCCCAGTCTCGCGTGGCATCAATCAGCAGGCCGGTAGTGCGGGGGCGCTTTTCACCCTCGATCAATCCCCGGGCATCCTCGGGTGGGGCAATGGAGGGATCCAGCGGCATAAACGTAATGTCCACGATGCGCACATCCCGATGGGGCTGCATGGCGAAGGAGAGCGCCCAGTAAATTGCGTCCGGGTCATGGATGTCGATATCTTCATCCACCACGATTGCGACCTTGCCTACGAAGCGCGAGGCCAGACAATCCAGCACCCTTTGTCCATCATCCTCGCGCTCACGGCGGATGCGGACCAGCGTCACTCCGAAGGAACCGCCCGATTCTGGTACAACCAGATCCAGCACATTGGTAAAGCCCGCGTCTTGCAAAAGTTTTTTGGCCACAGCCGCCCATCCGACCCCCCGAATCTTACTCGATTCGGAAGGTGGAAACTGCGATAAAAATGCTTGATAGACAGGCCGCTCACGCATGGTGATACAGTTTACGTCCATGAAGTACGAATAATCGCGCCGTGCCATGTAGCCGGGAAATTCGCCGAACGGGCCTTCCATTTCCATTACTCGTGTGGACACCCAGCCTTCAATTACAATTTGAGCCTGCGCAGGCACCAGCAAGTCCACAGTTTTCGCCCGCACCAGTTCCAAAGCCTCGCCCGCCAGTCCGCCCGCCACATCGTACTCGCAAACATCGTTCGGTAAACGGGTCACTGCAGTGTAAGACACCGAGGGCGGCACCCCGATGACGATCGCTGCCGGCATGCGCTCATGTCCACGCTCTGCCCACATCTCAATGTGACGCCGCATACCAACTCCGGGAGAGGCCGGATACACGCCGATGCGCGTTTCCGACTTTAACATGCCGCGGTAATTACCCACATTGTGCAAGCCGTTGTCCGGGTCTTTGCTCACCCAATGGGAAGCGGTGGTGTAGGGTGCGTTGTCAAAGCCGGGGGTTGAAATGGGAATGGGCAGTCGTGACAATCCCTTTTGCGTCAGCGCCTCCCCCTCGATCACCACCTCGTGCACCGGGCCATGGGACACAACAACGGGCGCAATGGGATTTGCCTGAGCGTGGGCCCAGCGCTGGGGGATTTCATCCGGGGTACACTGCAATCCCTGCGCGTAGATGTCCGTTGTCCCCGCCATGGCACACACAACTACAGGGATATCAAATTTTTGTCCGCGCGAATCGTAGACATTTTCAAAAAGGAACGCCTTGCGGTCCTTTTCCGGCAGACCGCGAAACTGGAGCCGCACAAGCGGATGCATTTGCGTGTCCTTGTTAATAGGCGCAACAATGCGCACGAGTTTGCCGGCCGCCTCCAGCGCTGCAAGATAGTCGCCGAGGTTCCGGTAGTGTGGCCCCTTAACCATAACCTTTTCTGTGTTCATCGTTTATCCTTTAAGATACCTTCGCATTGCTTACCGGCAGCAATGCTGCCTGATGCCAACCCCTCCCACCAAAAAGGCCAATAGATTTTTTCAAAATCTAAGGAGGTTTTTCATTTTTTAGGTGTGAATTAAGGGAAAATCCGCGGCGCCACAATTATCAGAAGACCTTTTTTAGTCTCCTTTCGAGCCGCGAAAATGATACGTTAATCACAAATGCAAACAAAAAGAGTAGGAGTATTAGCCCATACATCCTATCTAATTCCATAAGTGCATAGGATCTCATGATGATCTGTCCGATACCTTCCTTTGAGGCAAATATTTCTCCCAATATGACCCCTATTATTCCAAGGCTGCAAGCCATTTTTAATCCGGTTACAAGTGGAAGGGAGATGGCTGGTATATATATCTTCTTTAACATCTGAAAGGAATTTGCATTATATGACTTGCCAACCTTTATATATGTTTTACTCATGTTTTTAATCCCGGTCATTGTATTGATGAGTAATGGGAAAACCGCATGAATTGTGCCCATAACTATAAGAGTAGTCCAGCCAATACCAAAAAGAGTTAAAAATATCGGATATAGAACAATCTTTGGAACTGCATAGACAGCAAGTATCATCCCCTCAAATACGTCTCTTAAAAAGGGGGATATTCCAAGAATAACCCCGCAGCCTATTCCGATAATTAATGATATTATATATGTCATCAATATTACGGTTAATGTTGATTTTAAGTGAGGATATATCCACCCTTCGGTAAATCCAGAATATAGTGCCCTTACGGATGCCATAGGTGTTGCCACAACAAATGAATTTGAGGCTAACAGCCAGATAATAAATAGTAATATTCCTATCAAGGCTGCTCCAATAGTCACAATTATCCTATCCCGGTTCATTTAAAGCTCCATTCTCACTCTTTTTTCGATTCCTAATAAAATACGATTTATAGTCACTGCGATAATAATTATCAAAAGGATATATGCATATAAAATATCTGTATCGAAGGTAAAATAGTGATAGCTCACAAGAAAACCAAGCCCCTTTTCAGCATTCAAGAATTCCATTGCAATACAAAGTGTTACAGCATACGTAAAACCCATTTTAAGCCCGGCAAATATTAATGGAGCCGCCGCGGGAAACCTAACCTTAAAAAACATCTGTAAAGGAGTGCATTCAAACGTCTGCCCAACCTTCGGATAGACTTCCCTTACTTCTCTTAAACCTGCGGCTGTATTCATAATTATTGGGAGGATGCTTGTACCTATGGCTATTACAAGTATGGGCATAGTACCAAGACCAAAGATAACAAGAAGAATAGGATAGAAGAATATTGTTGGCATTGCATAGCCGGCCACAAAATATACCGCACACATCTTCCATATTTTAGGAAATTTCCAGAAAAATATCCCCATGGGCATGCCAATCATAGCCGCCATGGAAAAACTGAATAGAATCTCTGACAATGTCCTCACAAAATGGGGTGTCAAATTTCCACTAATTATGGATCTAAAAAGGGTTAGAAACATTATAGATGGAGGGACAAGCACTGTGGGACGCACATAGCCTGCCCGTGTTATCAGCTCCAAAAATAACAGGAAACCTGAAATAACCATTATTCTTACTATTTTGACTTTTGTCGCTCTCTTCATATTAAGCCTTAAGTGCGCGAACTCCCAAAGCCTTCTCCGCTTCGGGTCTTAAAATATCCCATAACTGACCTGTTAATTCACGGAATCTTTCACTAGAGAGTATTTTAATATCTCTAGGTCTTTCAATATCAATATCTACAGCCTTCTTAACAACACTCGGCCTGCTACTCATCACCCATACGTGGGTAGCCAACAATACTGCCTCATTGATATCGTGCGTTACAAATAGAATTGTTTTTTTTGTCTCTTCCCATATCCTTAATAATTCACCGCCTAAAAACATTCTCGTTTGTTGATCAAGCGCTCCAAATGGTTCATCCATAAGGAGTATCTCAGGCTCTTTCGCTAAAGCCCTTGCTATTGCGACCCTTTGCTTCATCCCTCCTGATAACTCCTTAGGATACCTGTTTTCAAAGCCATGCAACCCCACGAGCTCTATCATTTCTTGAGACCTTTTCCTCCTTACCATCTTAGGAACACCTTCTATCTCTAAGCCGAATTCCACATTTTCTATCACCGTTCTCCACGGGAATGTGGACTCTTCCTGAAATACCATCCCGATCAAAGGGTGCGGCGATGTTACTCTTTCATTTCTTAAAAATATGCTACCTCCCGTGGACTTCTTTAATCCGCCTATTATCTCAAAGAGGGTAGATTTGCCGCATCCACTTGGACCAACAATTGCTACAAATTCACCTTCTTTTACAACTCCACTTACAGAATGAATAGCCTCTATCTCTTTCTCTTCTCCTCCTGTTGTACAAAATTTATAAGTCATATTAATACTATCTATAATTAATTCATCCTTTTTCCCCATTTTTTGCTCCATATGCTGTTAAGCCTTAATTCTACGCCCTGATATCTTCTGCCCTGTTTTATAATATTCACCCTTAACCGCTAATTCCGCCTCTTTTATATTCTCTTCTGTCCAGTATCCCAGTGAATATCCGTACCATGGCTTTCTTGGCTTAAGAAGCGGCAAACCCTCTTCCTCCCAGATCACTCTTGCCCTCTCCATATATTCTTTTTTCGGAAGGGAAACCGGAAAGTAATCATATTTCCTCGTTGCGTTTATGAGCAATGCAGAACTTCCGTGAGGCTTAGGAAAATTCAATCCCTTCATTGACGCCTCCCCCGGAGGAACGGCAGAATAATCCAACGATGACGCCCTTCCAGATATTATCCGGACATCCGCTTGAGGCTGCATTCTAAAGCTCAAAGCCCAATTAATTGAATCCGGGTCCCAGGGATCTATGTCCTCATCTACTACAATCATAACCTTACCCATGGACGCTTCAAATCCGGAGGCAGCCTGAAGAGCCTGCCATGGCTGGGCAGGATTTACATTTCTCATTTGTATTACCACAAACTGCCATGATCCTCCAGATTCATGGAATACGACCTCCATAACAGAAGGTATGCTGCAATCATGTTTAAGGAATTTATACAATGTTGCGTTGAAGGCTATCTGCCTTATTTTACTGCTCTCACTCGGCGGGAATTGGCTTATAAAGGCATTATATATAGGTTTTTTTCTATGCGTTATGCAGGTAACCTCAAAATATGGGTGATTTATCACGCCGCCAATATAACCAGTGTATTCACCGAAGGGGCCCTCCGGCTCAAGATATTCGGTGCTGATTCTCCCCTCAATAACAATCTCAGCGCTCGCCGGCACCTCAATATCAACAGTTTTACATTTAACAAGCTCTATTGGTTCTCCTGCAATTCCACCTGCAATGGAATATTCATCAATACCATATGGAATTTTTGCCACCGCCGTAAAACCGATAGCCGGGGAGGCGCCAATAACTGCCGCTGCTTCCAAGGGAATTCCTCTCTCTTTGCATTTCGCCCAGTGCATACCAATATGCTGGGTTGGCTGAACAAATACTCCCATCCTGTCTTTTGCCTTTATCTGTCCCCTATAATTCCCTATATTTCTTATCCCTGTCTCCGGATCCTTTGTAACCCAATTGCTTGCGGTTGTGTATGGAGCATTATCAAATCCGGGGGTTGATATAGGGACTGGCAGCTTATCCAATCCAAGCCCCCTTAGTTCCTCGCCAATACATATCTCCTCATGAACAGGCCCGTCACTTATAAGCTTTGGCGGAATAGGATTCATTTGAGCCTTCGTCCATTTTTCATTTATTTCATCAGGAGAACACATCATTCCTATGGCATATACATCCCTTGATGCTGCGTGGGAAGCCACTAAAACGGGCATCTCATATTTTTTGCCTCTATTATCCACAACATTTTCAAAGATAAAGGCCTTTCTCTCTTCCTCCGGCAATCCTCTGAACTGCCACCTGACCAAAGGATGCAGTTCCGTGTCCTTATTTATCTCTCTTGTTATCCGCGTTAACTTGCCACTTTTCTCTAACGCTTCTATATGCTCTCTTAAATCTTTATAGTATCTCATGCTGACTCCCCAAACGATTCACCTACTTATAGCTTTTTAAAAATCCTTTCATAAAACTCGCCCTGTCAGAAAATAATCAAATCCTTTGTTTTATTTCCTGACAGGGCCTTAGATAATTCTAGGACAATTCAATGCGCATATTCTGAGGTAAAAATCTCTGATCGATTAATTTCTTCCATTCTACAGGCTTTTTTGTAAGCTTCATCTCCAATAGCCCTTCGTCAAAAGTGTTCAACATAGCTTTAGAAAACTGCAATGTCCATGCCTTTCGGGGCGCATTTTTTATTGCCATGATCCCTAATTCTCTATCAATTCCCATTATTTCAGCTATCATCTCGCCTGACTTTTCGTGATTATTGTTAATAAAATCACACGCCTTTAAGAAGGCTTTAACAAAACCATGCAATATCTCGGGATGCTTTTCCATAAAATCTTCAGTGGTAATTATTCCTACATTTGACCAGTCTGGAACATGACTTTCACTCCAGAAAGCAACCCTTCCCTCTTTTGATCTAACAACCTTTGAAATAATCGGATCAACATTCCAGGCAACATCTACAATTCCTGTTTTTACTGCTGTCCAGGCATCTACCGGGGATCCCACAGCAACAAGCTTAACATCTTCCATGGTTAATCCTGCCGCCATTATCGCCTTAATGGCTAAAAAATTTGAATTAGCGCCTGGCACGCTAAAGCCCATCTTTTTCCCCTTAATATCTTTCAGGCTTTTTATAGGAGAGTCATAGCGGGTCAGCCACCCGATTGCTACTGTTCTATAACCGCTTCCTATAAGCTTAATCTTTTCCCCTTTTTCAAAAGCAATAGCTGCGGCTGTTATGGATGACCCTGCATAATGGCAACTTTCTGTTGTTACAGCCCTTACAGTATCTCCCCCGCCTTTAAAATCAATTATTTCCTGTATTATGCCCTCGTTAGCAAAATATCCCAGTTTTTCTCCTATGTAGAATGGTGCATAGCCAATATTACTTTTCGCACCTGTAATTGCTACCTTGGCTGTGAATAGATTCTTTTCTTTAGCAAATGACAAAACTGGAAAATTCGATGAGAATCCAACTCCAACTAACAAACCAACCCTTTTACAAAAGTCTCTTCTATCTATTGATTCCATGTTTCCCCCATTTTTATGCTAAAGTTAAAAAGCTTCTACCCTAAGTTCTTTCGCCAGGAAATTTTGATCAAGCAAGCCCTTCCAATCAACCGGTTTCTTAATCAATTTAAACTCCAGCAATCCTTCTTCCACTGCTTCTAAAGCCTTACCAGGCAACTTTGTGGTGTACCCAATGGAGGCAGTATTCTTTACGGCTTTAATCGCGATTTCTTCCGGTATCTTTAACGCCTCTGCCCATATTTTACCAGCTTCTTCCGGATTTTTAACTATGAAGTCCATGGCCTTTTGATGGGCCTTTAAAAATCCTTTTACAATATCCGGATGCTTCTTTATAAATTCATCGCTGGTCATAGCTACCATGTTCTCATAATACGGAACGTATTCGCTTGCCCACCATAGAACCCTAAACTCTTTGCCATATTTTGAGACAACAGGCTCTGCACTATAAGCAGCATCCACTAGCCCCGTCTTCAGTGCAGTTATTGTTTCAGTAGATCCGCCAGTTGCTAATAAAGTAACATCCTCCGGATCAATGCCCTTCGCCTCCCTGAGAGATTTTATAAGCAGAAATTGTGTATTAGATCCGGGCCTGCTGTAGGATGCCTTTTTCCCCTTCAAATCTTGAATAGTTTTAAGGGGTGAATCACTCCTCACCAGCCAACAAATTGTACTTGACGCAAACACTCCTCCAACTATCTTTACTGGCTCCCCTTTCTCAAAGGCTATAACAGGAGCCGTTGGGGATGAAAGAGCCATCGGCATCCCCCCTGACGTAACCCCTCTGACGGTATCGCCACCCCCAGCCATCTCGATAGGCTCTATATCTATCCCCTCCTTTTTGTAATATCCTAATTTTAAACCCACATGCAGAGACAGCATATCGGGAGATGAATATAGCTGAGATACCGCCATCTTGAGCTTAAAATTATCCTTGGCATGAACACAGATGGGTAATAAGAATAGAACGCAACTAAAAATCAACCCTCTTAAAATTGTCTTTTTCATTTTGCCCCCCTATCATCTTTGAGTTTTTAGCTATATTCTATAATTCCTTCTCTTTGTTTAGTCAGCTGGCACATAATCCTTACCAAAGTCAGGTGAAATCTCAATCTGGTCAAAACCGCTCCCTCTATCAACCATCGTTGCATGTGAAAGATTGGGTTCACAAAATATAAGCCTGACGGGAATGTCTCCGCTATTAAAGTGCTGGAATATAACTCCCTCTTTTCTAAGGGGCAGTTGAATTACATCATCTGCCTTCCATTCATGTTTTACCCCATCCATAACCGTATATCCCTTGCCTTGAGTTATATAGATAACTGCATTCCCCTGATACCTTAATTTGCCGCTCCTGCTTTTTTTCGGAATCTCCTGCATGTAAAAATCGAGGGTTCTCAGTACAGTATCATCCATTGCGTGGTGCAAATACCACTTCATAATTCCCTGAGGATTGTTTTCCCAGGGAATTTCTTTTTCTTTTAATAGCCAGATGCCGGTTTTCATCTGCAGCCTTTGCTTGTCCCTGAGTTTGATAGTTTCCTCATAAAAATTTATCGACATTAATTTTTCTTTTCTCGATTTAAAGCTTAGCTTGCCCTCATCTTTTTCTATAACAGGTTCCTTTAGATCTTTATACAATTCCTCAAAATATTTACTGCCCTTCTTATTTTTAACCGTATCCATTATATAACCGTCTCTAGACCCAAATTCCCCAACAAATTCTTGAGAAAGCTCAAGTTGAGTGAATTCACTTGCAACGTGGTCCCATAATGGCAGATACATAAATGCTATCCAGCGACATGGCTTGTTAGGATCGGAATTGAAATGTTTATGCTCAATGCCGCCAAGTTTTACAGGGAGAAGCACCAGATCTCCTGCCTCCCACTCAATGAACTCTCCGTCTATCTCCGTTCCCCCTTTTCCCTCCACAATATATATAATAAGTCCCCCTTGATGACGATGGCGACCTGAATGCTTTTTAATGTTAAGCATAAAGACCCACCAATCTTGAAGAGCACTGTCCTTAAACCTAAACGGCACTAAATACCATCGGACAAATCCCTGCCTCGACAGCTCCCATTCCCTATCTTCAGATCTTACAACGATCTTTCCACTCTTCTGCCTTTCATGGAACTCTTTTCTCATGGCTATTAGTGTTTCATAAACATATTCTGATCCCTGCTCTCTTTCTCTTTCTCTAATCCTCTCCATATCACTCATTTTTTGTCTCCTTCTTATTTGGGACGGATTTCCCATCCATTCAGCTGCTCATTTTTTAGCTGTTCGAGCGAGCCCATAACATGTACTAGCTTTAATCTGATACCCTCGCCATCATATCCATCTTCGCTCAATGCCATCCATTTCGCCTCCTCACAGATGGCTCTGAGTTGGGCTCCTGAAAAACCATCGGCCCTCTCTGCCAATAAATCAATAATTTCGCCTTTTGACTTTATTTCATCAAATTCTGAATTGGCCAGAAATATATTTAATATTTCCCTTCGCTCACCTTTGTCAGGAATTGGGACATAGATATGCGTCCCTAATCTTCCGTATCTGAGGAGCGCCGGGTCAACAAGGTCAATTCTATTTGTAGCGCCGATGGTTAGTATATTAGACGTTGCTTCAATGCCATCTAATTCAGAAAGTAACTGGCTGACTACCCGTTCTGTTGTTCTTGAACCGGAATCTATACCGCGTGACGGGGCAATAGCATCTATCTGATCAAAGAACACGATAGCCGGAGATAGCTGCTTGGCGACTCTAAAAACATGTCTTACCGCTTCTTCCGATTCACCAAGCCACTTACTGAAAATTTCCGGTCCATCCAAAGCTATAAAATTAACTTTTCCTTCCTCGGCCAAAGCTTTAGCAAGCATGGTTTTACCTGTTCCGGAAGGACCATAGAGAAGAATACCAGGGACGGCAATTTTCTTGTCGCTTCCAATACCTTTGAAAGCAAACTCAACAAACGTCTTTAGTCTCTTTTTAATAGAACTTAAACCTCCGATATCATCCCAATTTACATCAGAAGCTGAAATGAGAACCTCTCTTATGGCGGATGGCTTAATGCTGCCTAATGCCTTGCGAAAGTCCTCTTTTAAAACCTGGATATTCTCCGGCTTTATCTGAAATGCGGATAAATAATCACCACTGCGTAAATAATCACTTCTGCGAAGAGCATTCAGCCCTGCTTCTCTGCAAAGCTCCATAATATCTGCTCCCACAAACCCGTGGGTAATTTTTGCAAGGTCGAACAGATAATCAATCGCATCTCCTGAAAGAGGCATTTCCCTCGTATGAACTTTTAATATCTCATAACGCCCTGTTGAATCAGGCGGACCAACATATATCTCCCGATCAAATCTGCCTGGCCGCCTGAAGGCTAAATCAATTGCATCGACTCTATTTGTTGTCCCGATAACGACAACACCATCCACCCTCTGGATTCCGTCTAATAGAGAAAGCAACTGGGTTATTGCCCTTATATCAGACTGGGATCCTACGTCTCCCCGTTTGGGAGCAATCGCATCTAATTCATCAATAAATATGACAGACGGACCATGATGAGCGGCTTCAAAAAATATCTTCCGTAGATTTGCCTCGGTCTCCCCGGCATAGGTTCCCACGATAGATGGACCATTGATATAATAAAATCTTGCTTTAAGTTCATTTGATATTGCTCTTGTCAGATGGGTCTTGCCGCATCCTGGCGGACCATAGAGAATAATCCCGCGTGGTTGACTTATGCCTATTTGTCTATACACTTGGGGAAATTGGAGAGAAAGCTGGACAAGTTCCCTGATAAGTTTTATCTCTTTGCCAAGTCCGCCCACATCTTCAAAGGTCGTTTCAAAGGTAAAATCAACCTTTCTCAATTCCGGGGATTCAACTATAATTTCCGTTTTCTCTGTAATTACGCCCCTCTCTCCTTCTATTTCAACGACCTTATATGAAGTTCCGGCAACAGAATCGTGGAAAGTGCAATATAAAATTGATCCGAGACTCACGGGCGTCATGTTTTGTGAAAATGTCTTGGTCAAGTGTTCCACAAGATCGTGAGCAACTGAAACATCGATGGCAGGGCATAGACAAATTCGTTTTACATCGCCAATCTCTATCTTGTTTATCCCGACCGTCTCGTTTATGGAAGCCTTAAGCGCTTGCCTTAAAAAACGATCAAGCCTGATGGTACTTTTGCCTCTATCCTGTAAAAGGGGGGAAGCAATCCTGGCAATGGTACTCTTCTCTCGGGGTGTTGTGATTTCTATTATATCATCTGGATGAAGCTGATACTTATCCATTACGTCCTGGTCTATACATACCAAACATTTGCTGCTTGCATCATATTCTGCAACCGAGCGATCAACTATCAAATCTATGTTCATTCTTTTCTAATCCTTTATATCTTTTCCCTAAAAGCGCCCCACTCTTCCGGATTGGCACGCACACCGCTGGTATGAGCACAGAGCAACAGCCACCAGCCCCACATATCTTCGCCTGAAATATAGAGGTAGGGGAGCTTCCCCCTACCTCTAACCTTAAAACCTTAAAAATCCACGGTAAGCTGTGTAAACAGACTATCATTGTCTATTTCCTTAGCCTCATCCTCTTTAAATATGGCATATTCCATTTGCAGCCTGACGGTTGGCGTAAACATGTAGGTTATAACGGGATGATAGGATTTGCCCTTATTAAATGTCAAACCACCCGTTGGACCGTTTGTGGACTTTGCAGACGTTGTTCTCGGACCAAAGAACGCTGTTTTAGCGGGCTCCTCATTGTCGACATGCTGATAGACAAAACCAACTCCCAGGAACTGACCCTTGCGGGGCAGCGCAAAGGTTTTTGTAATGCCGGCAAAGTACGCATCAGAGTCACGATCCGGTGCGAGACCATCCAGATCTGTGGACATTCTTGTCCATTGAGAACCAAAATACCACCCTTGCCATTCCAGTCCAAAATCAGCGGAATACCAGTCATCCTTAAGAATTGTCTTCGTGGCGCCGACGGTATAATTATCTCTTGATGTGCCGACCCCAGCACCTATTTGAAGTTTCAGGGGTGAAAACTTGATATTATATTCATCCCCGGTCATGCCCCCCAAGGGTGTCCACGCAATCCTGGCGATATATAGATTATCGCCATTATCATCTTGCCTGGCTAAATCCGGCCCGTTAAATATGCCAATATTGTAACCGATCGTGTCATCAAATAAGCCCTTTCCATACAGTCCTTGGCCCTTTGCTAGGAGTATCCCTCTTCCTCTTCCAGACTGACCAGGACCGATAAACTTGGTAAACTCTCTTTCCGTTATCATTGTTTTGCCGGAGGAATTCAGGCCCCCGACCAATAAGTACTGTTGACCAATAATAATCCGCCCCCAGTTATCAAATTGTTTAAATGTCACATTTGCATCTATAAGAGAAGTGGCATTGTTAGCGGAAGCGCTCTCGTACTGCATAAAGAATTCGATATCTTTGGTGATATCCCCCATCACCCCTATTCTTGCTCTTCTCATTTCGAAGTTGCTTGTGCCGTCCTGCTTCGAACTGCTATCTGATTTTATAAAGGTATGCCTGGGCTGTATTCTTCCGAATACCTTCAGATTCATGCTCTTTAAGGGAGAAGCCGTTTTTTGGTTCAATGCCGCCTCGTCTTTCTTCAATTTCTCCTTCTGACGACCGAATTCCTCATCGGTCAACACCCCTTTCTTTTTCAGCAGATCTAACAGCGACTCATCGGAACCGGCAGCATTTGCCAACGGAACTCCGGACAGAAAAACACAGAGTGCAACGATAAAAATTCCTACAATAGTTCTCTTCATCTTCGAATACCCTCCTAATTCAAGTTTTATTAAACACTTCCCCTCAAAAATCTACCTCTTTCCTTCAACCACTCCCCCCACATATCACCTCCTTCAAAAAACATTAGTTGGATTCTCCCTCGGTGTGAGTTATTCCCTCAATACCCGGTATTGTTCTCTATCTGTCCCACCACTCGCATCAGATCGCGGGCCGCCTGACTATCGGGAAACTTGTAAACGAAAGGCATCCCCTCGTCGGAACATTCGCTAAGTCGGGGGTCAAGGGGAATCCGTCCCAGAAAGGGGACATCCATCTCCTTGGCCAGCTTCTCGCCGCCGCCAGTGCGGAGGATATTGACTGCTTCGCCGCACTTGGGACACACGTAGCCACTCATATTTTCTATAACGCCAAAGACGGGAACGCCTGCTTTCCTGCAGAGCAGGGTAGCCTTACGCGCCACATTCTGGGATACACCGGACGGGATAGTCACAACCACGGCTCCGGCCAGATCAGGGATATACTCCATAAGGTTCATGGCATCGGAGCTGGTGCCCGGCGGCATATCTACCAGCAGGAAATCCCTGCGGCCGTAGTTTACGTGGCAAACAAATTCCTCAGTAGCGCTTCGCCGCATGTCATGAAACCAGGTAAGCACCTCTTCGCTGGCAAGGAGGAAACCCATGGACACCACCTGCACCCCCAGGAAACCCTCTACAGGCACGATGCCGCCATCGCCGATCTTGAGTTTGGAATTCTCTACGCCCAGCATCTTGGGAATCGTGGGCCCATCGAAGTCCTGGTCAAGAACGCTTACCTTGTGGCCGCGCATCGCCAGAGCCACGGCCATGTTCGCGGTGATGATGCTCTTACCGACGCCGCCCTTGCCGCCAACGACGGCTATCTTGTGCCTGATATTGGTCATAGCGTCGCGGGCTTGAGTCATGCGCCGGCGTTTGTAAATCTCCATCCTCGCGGGAGAGAGGCAATCAAAAAACTTTTCGCAGCTCTCACAGCGGCGAGAGCAACTCATGTCAACGTTTATGGCCAGAATGTCCTGCTCAGCGTACTTATCGCTCAAACTCTTCTCCCCAATCAACAAAATCCTTAATCGTTTACGCCCTATACTCTTCCGGCACTGGGTAGTTTATTGGAATTTGGCCTTTCGGGGGCTGGACGGGCCATTTCTCGTAGGGCAGGGGACGCTCGGTGATTACCGGGTCGAGCGATTTCCCCTCGCGCCGCAGCAGCAGCCATTTCAGCCAGCGGTCGTTGTCCATGTAGGGATAGTCCACCCGGAACAACTCGCCACGGCTCTCCGTGCGCGCGGCCATCGCCGCACACGCCAACTGCGCGACCTGCAGGTACTCCCGCGCTTCCCGTGCCCGTACCAGCTCGTGGATGTCCGGCGCATACACCCGGGGCGCTATTTCTTCCTCCAGCTGACGCAGTTCATCCCGTACCCGCTGAATCCGCGCCCCGGTCTTGAACAGCGCAAACCCCGGCTCCGCAATGATGCGGTGGATTTCCTGCCACAAGTCCAAAGGCTTCACTTGACGCACCCGACGCCGTGGCGCGAAAAACTCCTTCAACGCCTGCTTCACCTGAGCATTCGGTATCCGCACATGCTCCAGATGCTCTGCACGCCGCGCCGCCGCTTCGCCCGCGCGATAGCCCCCAATATTGGACCAGGTGGTGATCGGCGCCCCGATCCCAGACATCATGTGCGGATTCGATGAGCAGTACCCAACCGCATACAGACCCGGCACATCAGTTGCCGCATCCTCCAGCCTCACATCCATGCCGCCTGAGCTTTGAGAGCCAATCACCATCACCGGATTCAGTTCCAATGGCTCAACCCTGGGATTAATCTCGAACTCGCTGAAGGAGCGCCCTACGGAGGGCACAACGGCGTACAGGTGATCCAACTCTGCCTGCGTACAGTGACGCAGGTCCATGTAGCAGGGCCCGCGACCTTCCAACATCTCCGTCATGATCCCCCGCGCGGTCTGCGGTAGACCGGACTGCTCTCCCCAAACCGGATCATAGCGGTCCATGAAGCGCTCGCCACGGGCGTTGATGAAATGCCCAATTTTCTGAAATTTTGCCTGACCGCCTACAACGATGTACTGCCCCGGCTTGTGCGGATCACTGAAAATTCCCCACCCGCTGAAGGTCAGAAACTCCATGCCCGTAAGTGTGGCCCCCGCCCGATAGGCCATCGCGACGCCTTCCCCCGTACAGTGGTCGGCAAAGCAGTAGTGCATCTTGGGATATATAGGCCCAGTATTGAGAATGACTTGTTTGGCGCGGATCACATACGGCCGTCCTGTCTGCACATGCACCCCGACCGCTCCCACCACCCGGCCCTGCGTCGGAGATTGGCCATCGGAGGTCAGGAGCTCCACAATGTGCAGTTTCTCTACAATACGCAGATGCGACTTGCGTTGCATTCGTTTCTTCAGCATGTCCATACACGCCCGACCGTCCGCTGCCAGGCAGGTTCCTACCCGGTGCCCGCGCAACACGTAGTACTCTAACTCCCCCGCCTCGTTCCGGCTGAACGGCAGCCCCATCTCGACCAACTCGCGCGTGCGACGATAGCCGTCCTGCACCAGCAACGCGCATGCCTCCTGATCGACGATATGGTTTCCACCCACCACCAACTCGTCAATCCACTCCTTGAGCTCTTCCGGCTCCTCCACCAGCCGTGGCGGTGCATATTGCGAGTGCACATACGTCATCGGGCCCGCTCGCCCCACCACCGCTTTCTCCACCAGGATCACATCCGCACCCAGCTCCTGCGCCCGCAGCGCCGCACGTGCGCCACCCATACCGCAACCTACGATCAGAACATCGGTGTCAAGCGTGCCAGCGCCACTGTGGAAGCTCATATCATCAATCCTCTTGCTTTGGTCGTCGGGCATCGCCCTCTACGCGGACGGCCCTGTGACCCGCCGGGGTTTTCTCGGAGCCCTTGACCGTATGCTTGCGGTAGGCAAACAGATTCGGCGACATGCTATTCCCATGCGTCACGGTTATGGCATCGACATGACAATCGATCGCACAGAGGCGACAGGCATGGCAGTCGTCATGATATGCAATGAATGCCTTCCAGGTGCGAGGCCCGGCATAGGAAGAACCTGGATCAACGAGCTTAATTACATCTGCCGGGCAACTGTCGATACAGACGTTACATCCATCGCAAAGACTCCAGTCCACATGCTCAATCACCTTCGTAGCCTCCTTTCAGCATTTGATAAGGCGTTGCTTTCAATAGCAGGGGTATGCGCCGGAAGATATTGGGCACGCTGAAGACAAAATGCCGGTCTGTTACCACCCTAAAATAATTTATATTGATTCTTCAGATCAACAAAATCCTTAACTACATCTTTACCCACCTCAGATTCAAGCTTTTGCAGAGCCATCGCGGATATCTTATCCCACTCCTTAATCTCTTCCTTTGTCGGGATATGGACAATTAATTTTTCCTTCAACATCTTTAGATATTTGGCCTCGTCTTTCAAGTATAAATCTCCTCCAAATTTTGAAGCCTCCTTGGCACTCTCATCTAATATCCTTCTCTTATCCGGTGAAAGGCCATTATAGAACTTGAGATTTACAACAATTCCCCAGGGATCTGATCCGCCGTCTTGAAAGGCGACCATATATTTTTGGACCTCCCATATCTTTCTTTCTATCATACTCCCCGTACCAGTATAGTTTCCATCAACTATACCCTGCTGGAGAGCCATAAAAGCCTCCGGAGACGGGATAAATGTAGGGATGCCCCCGGCCGCTTCCACAAAGGCTCCATCAGCCTTGCCAACAGTCCTGATCTTAAGCCCCTTCATGTCGGAAGGTTTGATGATAGGCTTCTTACTGGTAGAAAAAACGACATAGCCGGTAAAATGGGCATTTAAAACCTTAATGCCTTTGGTCTCCAGAGGGTCTAATAGCCTGTTTCTAAGCTTATCCCACATTACAGAATAAAGCTCGGGGTTTATATTACCGGCGAAGGGAACGCTTACGACCTGCAAAGGCTTCTCCAGGCGAGCTAAATGCCCCATATGAATATAGGTCATTTCGATATCCCCCCTTTTTATCGCCTCAACAGCCTCTTTACTTTTATAGAGCTGCCCGGTAGGGTATATCTTGACTTCCAAGCTCCCTTTACTCTTCTCCTTTACCAGCTCGGCAAGCTTATTGGCAACGACATGAACGTTATGGGTGACGGGGGCATCATGGGAAATCCTTATTACTTCAGCAATTGCATAGCCTTTAAAAACGACCAACACGGACAATATCACCAATATACTTCTTAAAATAATTCTTTTCATATCCACCCTCCTTTAATTGATTTTACGATATAATTAAACACTTAAATGCCACATTCAATTACATCACCTCCCTTAATTTCCCATGAATTTCGGCAACCATAGACTTACCTCCGGCACATATGTCACAAGAACCAAGCCCAGCAATAATATAATCAGAAATGGCATTGTCCCCCTTGCCACTTCTTCAGGCGGTATCTTTGCCACCCCGCTTACGATAAAGAGATTCATACCGAAGGGGGGGGTAAGAAGTCCTATTTCAAGATTTAAAGTCATAATAACCCCAAATTGAATAGGATCTATTCCTAATGCCTTTACTACCGGATATATAATGGGAGTAGTAATAAGAATTACCGAGGCGCTGTCAAGGAAGCACCCCATTATAAGCATAAATATGTTAATAAGCATAAGAAAATGTATTTTAGATAGATTTAAGTTATTAATAAAGTAGAGAATCTTCTGAGGAACCTCTTCCAATGTTAAAGCAAAACCAAAGAGTAAGGCGGCCGCAACGATCAGGAATATATTCGCTGTCAACTCCATGCTTTTTGATAGGCAGTTAAGAATCTCTTCTTTTCCTTTGATAGACTTTTCTATGAATACAGATAAAATTAATATATACACCGCGCCTACAGCCGCTGCCTCCGTTGGAGTAAAAAATCCGCCATATATCCCTCCTAAGACAAGAACCGGAATCATTAAAGACCAAATAGCCTTTTTAAAGCTATTTATGATCTCCTTTAACGATATTACACTGTCATCTTTGGCATAATTCCTCCTCTTCGCAACTATCATTATGCAAAGACATAAGGCTATGGTCATCATTATTCCGGGAACAACACCGGCCATAAATAATTTACCGACAGACTCTCCTGTTATTACCCCATAGAATATAAAAGAAAGGGAGGGTGGAATCAGGATAGCAAGGCCTCCACCTGTAGCTACAAGTCCGGCAACAAAGGTTCTATCATAACCGATGGCGGTCATAGCGGGTATAACAAAGATGGCGAAAGCAGCAGAAGCAGCAGAGCCGGAACCGCACATGGCCGCAAATATTGCACAGGCAACCATCACCGCTACGCCTATCCCACCCGGAAATCTCTTAAGAAAACTATTTAAAAAGTTTACAAGCCTCTTTGCCGTCTCCCCGGAAGACATAAAATTCGCCATAACGATATAGAAGGGGACAGCCATTATTACAAAACCATCAAGGTTATGGAACATCTTATGAGCAATAGCCGGAAAGGATAGAGAGTGATAAATATTTAAGAAGAGAAGGGAACCCAACCCCATTGAAAAGGATATGGGCATTCCAAATATGATAAGTAAAAATGTAAGAATAAATATCCCGGTAACCATTATTCATCCTCCCTTGGAGGAGCAATAATATCAATAATCCTCCCTATCAATCGTAAACTCATAAGCGCCCCCCCAATAGGCAGCGCTAAATAAGGTATATAAATCGGCATATTGAGTCCAAACTCAGATAATGTTTCTGAAGACTTGGCATCTGCTACAAGCATAATTCCGCTTATTAAAACGGTCGCTGAGAAAACCATGCCGATAGATGCAGTAATAATATCAATAATCCTTCTCTTCTTTTCCGAGAATAGATTAATAACCATGGACATCCTGATATGCTCATTTTTCTTTGTTACGGAACTAATCCCTATGAACACGGCAAATATAATAATATATCTTATCAACTCCTCGGACCACTGGGTCGGGGAATTAAACACCGCTCTGCTTACAACTTCCACGAAACACAGGAGCGTGGCGATGCCAAGAAGAATCCCGATCAGATGCCATTCAAATTTATCCCAAAATTTTATAAATCCTCTGATTGTTTTTGTCATGAAACCCTCCCCCAGAATTACCCCGCCCTGTGGGCGGGGTAATCACTTCCATTATTCCAACCCAAATTCCTTCCATCTGCTTCTAGCTCTTTCTCTCATACTTGGATCTGACAGGGTTTTAAAAGGATATTTCTGCCCCCCCCATTCCTCTCTCGGTTCCCATTCGTAGGGCCATGTGGCATCTATTAATACTCTGTCCCATTTCCCGATATTAAGTTTTTGAACTATATCCGGCGCTACCCCAGGCTCTATCGGCGACCCTATCGTATCTTTATAAATTATTATGTCTTCCCTTCCCCTTACCCTGTTGGCTATCGCATGATTTATCTGCCCTAAATCAAATATGTCTATATCGGAATCCACTACCACTATAAATTTGCCCATCATGGAATATTTTGGATTTCCCCAGATCTGGGCCGCCACCACCTTGGGATCTCCATAATGTTTCACATCCATTGAAATAAAGAGGGTTGTCCACATAGCGCTTGTGTCACTCCATACGCCTGTTATGCCCTCTATTCCCACTTCCTCCAGTTGATCCCATATTAATGCAGATGTTTGAAGATTAATGGCACACCCAGGGCCCGTTGGAGCCACATGCGCATCCCTCCCGGTAATATATGACCAATATACCGGGTCTTTCCTATGGGTGATGCATTTTATTTTCAAAACAGGCGCTAAATTCTTCTTTGTTATGGATGCATAATACCCACTATATCTGCCTCCTGGCCCTTCAGGTCTATACGTCTGTGGATCTAAATCTATCTCCCCTTCTATCACTATCTCGGCTGTTGCAGGAACCTCCAAATCTATGGTCTCGCACTTAACAAGCTCCACCGGCTCTCCCCTCAGCGCGCCAGCCATATCAAATTCATTAACCCCGACTTTAAAAGGAGCGCAACCTACTATGCCTGTTACAGGTTCACACCCAATAGCAATGGCATACGGCATTTTCTTGCCCATTGCCTGATACTTCCTTGCATGAACGGACATGTGCTGTGTTCTGACAGGGGATGTAGTTACCGCGTCTTTTTCCCCGAATAGCATGGAATTATATGTTCCAACATTTACCCATCCCGTTTCCGGATCCTTGGTAATGCATAATTGCCACCTTGTGTATCTCCCGCCATCTTTCGGACTTAACATCATAATAGGAAAATCATATATGTTAACGTCATCCCCTTTATGAATAACCTCCTTACAGGGGCCTGTTGCAAGAAGTACCGGCCTTACGGGGTTTTTAATCCTTTTTCTATATTCGACTAACATTTCTTTAGGACCTGCTGTTGGCATATCTAATGCTATTGCCATCCTCTTCCAGCTTGCGAGACAGTTTATAGCGATTTTTCTTCCCTGTGTGTCCTTATAATCCTTTATGTTCTCGAATATAAAGGCTGGCGCCTTTCTGGCTAATCCTTCTTCTGCAATTGCTGCCACCTCATCATTCCAATCCACCTCTGCCTTAATATGCCTTAACTCCCCTGCATCTTCCAATTTCTTTAAAAATTGTCTAAAATCTCTAAACGCCACTTTTCCTTCCTCCATTTATAAGAAAATAATATCCGAACCAATTAGTTATTTGCCGGAGGCAAACTGCTTAATTCCCCAAGAGACCCCGTTAGCCGAACCCACGTGCATTGCCATATCTGTGCCAGGATTTTTATCTATTAAAATAAGTAGCTTATAAGATCACTACGCATGACGGCATTCCATAATGGAACATTGCGCTCCATTATGGAATGCCGTCATGCCAATGGTTCATGGTTTTCGCTTTAAGGTTAGGATATTCTAGCTATTTTATAGTTTTGTTAAGACATGACAAACGAAGTTATGATGAGTTCGTAAAAAGTTATAAACTATGATAATACAACTGAAAACCGAGAATATCTTCTTCTTCGCCTAATCTGAGATTGAAGTCGTGGATATAGTTGGCTCTTAAGGTCACTTCATTGGTCACTTTGAAAGACACCCCTAAAGTCATGGTTGTATCGTCGGAACCGCTTTTCTCCAGATCGTTAATAAATGATTTGACCTGGGCTTCAAGCTGACATTTTTGATACTTGGGCAAGGTATAATTCATTTCAAAAAGACTGCTCAACACCTGCCGGTCTTCATCTTTTCCATAGGCAATTTCGCCCTTGAAGACATATGAACGATAGAGGTATTGGCCATCCAGGCCCAGTCTTTTCCGGAGGAGCGCCTTTTCAAAAAGATAATCACCAGTTCCATATACTGACGGGAAAATACGCCCATAAAGAAGAGAAAAACCGTACTGGAAATTTTCCGAGGAAGGTCTGCCGACCCTCCCGGACAGCAGGTAACTCCCGTCCTCTCCCGATATTTTCTCGATCCCTCCGGTGCCAAGCGTAGCAGCGACTTCGTAATCAAATGAAGGAAGCGCGCCATTAACAGAGAACCCCCAATCCTGCTTAAAACCGATATTTTTTGAGGCCTGGGTTTGTAAAAGGGTAGCATGGGTATCTATAAGAGGCTCAAGGCCGAAAGGCACATCAAAGTGTCCGATCTTGATATTTGATCTTCCCTCATTTAATTTGAAATTGGCATATGCATTATGGATTTCATATGTGATTCTCAACTCGGTCGTGAGGGTGTCGTCCATTCTCCCCTGGTCAAAATCGGTATTTAGATTAAAATTAGCGCTGGCATTCCTGAAAAGTTTTTTCTTGTGACCCATTATAGGGAATCTCACCTGCAGATCTGTTGTAACCCAATCACCATGCGCCCCGGAGAAGGTACGGAAATATTCAAACCCCACCGAGTTGGCCGGTTCTATATCCCTGAATCTCAAGTTATTACCATCAAATAGATATTCAGGAGCAAAAACAAGTTCTTTGTGAAAAAATGATGACTCACGGTTTTTTACTTTTTCCCCTTCATTTATTGCCCAGGACTGGGGCAATCCCTCACTTTCTCCGCCAAACTGGCGAGAGAAAGTAAAGGCAAAATCGTAGCACTGATGCCACACCCCGGTATAGGTGTTTCCCCACATGGTGCCTATCATCAAGTCTAAATTCCATACATCCCATTGATAACCAAAACCAACGTTAACATACTGGATGGGTGATCCGGTGAAGGTTGTAGTCAGACCTTCCGCTTCCTCAGGCAGGCCGGAGTCCTCGGTAAAGTATCCTCCCCTCAGAGTTAAACGTTTATTGTACTTATACTCTAATCCGAATCGATATGCCTCGGAGGCATACCAATCCGGATCCCTCACAGTATTTTTCAGCAACTGTCCTTCTTTTGCATAATGTATATCTCCAAAGGGCCACTTAAATTTAGTCCAGTCGGTCCTTTGCCAGTCAGCCGTCAAAGTGAGGGTTTGAGTCGGTTTATACGCTATCCCCAGGCCCCAGGAAGGAGGATAGACGAACTCATGATAATGGTTGCTCTTTTCTTCAAGACTCATAACCGGTTTACCATCAGGCCCGAAGATGGCCTGCTCGGCGCTCAGATCACCGTTCAGATTGAATTTGGCGCCGGTTCGAAACATCCCTCCCAGACTCCACTTGGGGGAAAATTTATATAAAAACCCCATTGTGCCCTGTAAGCCCATTCCATCTGCCTCTGTGTCAATCCCGAAACTGTAATCGGGTTGCATGGGATCCTTTGAGTTCCGGTAGTCCTTTTCAATATTTCCCTGTAACTTCGCATAGAGAAGATCTAAACCGACACCCAGTGATAATTTGTCGGTAATCTTTTTTGCAAGGGAAGCATTAAAGTCCATGAGCATTAGCACCGAGAAAATGGAGGCATCGATATCTGCCATCGTAACGGGGTCTTTAATTGTATCTTTCCAATTACTATAGGCGCCGGCAATGGCATAAACACCTCCTCCCAGCGTGAAACCATCGAAACTTTTGTATGCCGAGATGCCGGGCAGGGTGCCACCAGACGGCCAAAATTCCTTGTCATCATCAAAGTGTTCGTGTTCGGTATGGTAAACTCGGGGAAACACATCCCCTATGTTAGGATTTTGCGTGGCCGGATCGAGGTTGCTTACAGAACCGGGGTCCCATGCCTCGGCGCTCATTGAGTAAATCCCGGCCGCAAATCCTCCCCCTTTTAATTGTGCAAGACCTGCGGGATTCCAGTAGATTGCCGATGAATCATCCGCTAATCCGATGAACGCACCACCCATGCTTATTGCCCTTGTCCCCAAACCCTCCAAGTTAATTCCGGCGGCTCCTGCCAACTTGAAGGTGAAAAAGAAAATAAAAAGCGCCGAAACACCTGCACCTAAGAATAGTTTCTTCATCATTTTAATCCTTTTACAGATAAAAATTTGGAGATTTGGGGAACGGCTTTTTTGTGAAAAGAAAAGCTTAACGTGGGCAACTGCTCTTTTCCTGAATTTATCCGGAGGTTCAGGCCCCGTCAAGGCCGCTCCGTTCCGTGCGCTGATAGTAGCCGGCGGGATTGGTAAAGTATTCTTCCGTTTCTTTCAGGGAAGCATAGTGCTCGTGCTCAATATCGGCCAGCATTGTAAAAAAGGCTTTCTCCCGCGGATCTGTCAGCTGCGCCGCCAGATTGGCATAATAGGTCGCTCCCTTGGCCTCAAAATCTATCGCCGTACGGAGGGCCTCAAGATCACCGGCGTCACTTTTCTCGGCGGCGGCAGCGTTGTTTACCATATCCTTCAGGATGTCCCGGACCAGTGTCTGCTTTACCTGGAGCGGCACCGTTTCCGGCCATTTTCCCGATTTTTCCCAGACCTGGGAAAGCTGCTTCAGCCTTTCGTAATGCTCCAGCTCTTCTCCCGCAATCTGCTGAAACATGGCCCTGCCCATCTCATTTCTGGTTCTACGGGCATTGTTAAGATAAAATTCATGTTCTCGCAACTCGTTGTCCAGCGCCACTTTCAGGGCATTTAAACGTTCTTCCATCTTTCGCCTCTCTTTTTTATTTTGTGTGGCCGAAGCCGCCCGCACCGCGCACGGTGTTGGTCAGTTGCGGTTTGGACTCCCAGGTAACACGGCATACCCGGTGGATAACCATCTGGGCCATCCGTTCGCCCCGCTTGACGACAAAGGTTTCCTGACCGTGGTTGATCACGATCAAGCCGATTTCTCCCCGGTAATCGGCATCAATGGTACCGGGACTGTTGGCCAGCGTAATGCCGTGCTTTACCGCCAGACCGCTCCGTGGCCTGATTTCCGCCTCAAAACCCTGCGGCAGTTCCAGGGCAATACCCGTGGGAATCAGAACCCTGGCGCCGGGAACTATTTTGACATCCGCGCCGACGGCGGCATAGATATCCATCCCGGCGGCATGCTCCGTCATATAATGGGGGAAGGGAATTTCCTCCTGCCCCGGTAGTCTTTTGATAGGTATGGTGATTTCTTCTGTCATCGGTCTATTGGCATAAAATGCCTGCCATTTCTGCCTCCTTGATCCGGCCGATGGCCGCCACCGAAAGCGCGCTCGGAATAAAAAGTTCGGCG
>Ga0082335_1003080_pt1 | contig 28470 bp, 28 predicted proteins | sample Subgrocontami58m_FD_72375 | JGI IMG/M metagenome (GOLD analysis project Ga0082335, IMG submission 72375) | Subsurface groundwater microbial communities from S. Glens Falls, New York, USA - GMW37 contaminated, 5.8 m (SPADES assembly) (version 2) ...
CATTCCCGCGGCGATGCTGCGTCAACTGAATCAGGCGAAGGATCTGTTCCTGTTCGAGGAAGAAAACGTGGCAAGCGAGAGTGCGGGCGATGAAGCATCGGCCGCGGCCGGGGGAGCCGCACCTGCCGCACCCGCGGCGGCAGCGGACACAACCACGCTGCCGGAGGCGCCACCGACAAGCGCGACTATAGCAGGCTCTGATACATCATAAGAACGATGTCGGCAGACAAAATAATCAAGTTGTGCGACTGCAACCGGACCATGGCGCTGGACGCCAAGGCTTTGGCGGTCGCACTAAAGCTCGGCTCGCCCATCACCATTCATACCGAACTATGCCGGCGCGAAATCGGCGCTTTCCACGAAGCCCTGCAAAGCGGCGATTGCCTGGTTGCCTGCACCCAGGAAGCGCCGCTGTTCGCCGAACTCGCCGAGAAGGCCGGCGCGAAACACGAACTCAAATTCGTCAATATCCGCGAGACTGGCGGCTGGTCGAAGGAATCCAGGCAAGCCACGCCCAAGATCGCCGCGCTGCTTGCCTTGGCTGATCTGCCCGAGCCCGAACCGGTGCCGAGCACCAGCTACCGCTCGGATGGGCAGTTGCTTATTGCCGGTCCGGCGGAAGTCGCGGTGCAGTGGGCTGAACGGCTCAAGGACCAGCTCGAAGTAAGCGTGCTCGTGACCAATGGCTCGGGTGCCGAGGGCTCGGGTGCCGAGGGCTCGGGTGCGGAACTTCCGGCGGTGCGCAGCTACCCCGTCTGGTCGGGCAAGCTCGAGTCGGTCAGCGGCTATCTCGGCGCGTTCGAGGTCGCCTGGGAGCAGGCCAACGCAATCGACCTGGAAGTCTGCACGCGCTGCAATGCCTGCATTCGCGCCTGTCCGGAGCAGGCCATCGATTTCAGCTATCAGATCGATCCGGCCAAATGCAAGTCGCATCGCGCCTGCGTCAAAGCCTGCGGCGACATCGGCGCCATCGATTTCGAACGGGTAGCACGCGCGCGCAGCGAACGTTTCGATCTGGTGTTGGATCTATCCGCCGAGCCCGCGATCAAATTGAAGCAGCCGCCGCAGGGCTATCTCGCCCCGGGGCGAGATCCGCTCGCGCAGGCCCTCGCCGCCGGGCAGTTGGCGCAACTGGTGGGCGAGTTCGAGAAGCCGAAGTTTTTCGCCTATGACGCGAGGATCTGCGCGCACAGCCGCTCGGCCATAGCAGGCTGCAACAATTGCATCGACACCTGTTCCACCGGCGCGATTGCGGCCGATGGCGATCAGGTCAAAGTCGATCCCCATCTGTGCATGGGCTGCGGCGGCTGCGCCACCGTCTGCCCCTCGGGCGCCATGACCCATGTCTATCCGCGCGTGTCCGATTTGGGCCGGCGGCTCAAGACTTTGCTCGGCGCCTATCGCGGCGCGGGCGGAAAAGACGCGTGCATCCTGTTCCACAATGCGGGCGCGAGCCGCGATCTGATCGCAAGGCTCGGCCGCCGCGCGCAGCCGGGGAAAAGCGGCGGCCTGCCGGCGCGGGTGATTCCGCTGGAGGTCCATAGTGTCGCCGCGCTCGGCATGGATACGCTGTTCGGCGCGCTCGCCTACGGCGCCAGTCAGGTCGTGCTGCTTGCGTGCGAAGAGGAGGCGGATGAATACGGCCCGGCCGTGGAACGGCAAATGCGCCATGCCCAGACCATCGTCAGCGCGCTGGGTTATGCCGGCACGCATCTCAAGTTGCTCGCCACCGAAGACGCGGCCGTGCTGGAGCGCGAGGTCTGGGCGCTCGCGCCGGCCCGGACGGTCGCCGACGCGGCAACATTCAACCTGAGCGCGGATAAGCGCAGCACCCTGGAATTCGCGCTCGAGCATCTGGCCAGGTTTGCCCCCGCGCCGCAGGAGGAAATCGCGCTGGAGCAGGGCGCACCCTGGGGCCGGGTCAAGGTCAACCGCGACACCTGCACGCTGTGCATGGCCTGCGTCGGCGCCTGTCCGGCCTCGGCCCTGGTCGACGGCCGCGAGCAACCCCTGCTCAAATTCATCGAGCGCAATTGTGTGCAATGCGGCCTGTGCGTTACCACCTGCCCGGAGAGGGCGGTCACGCTTGAGCCCCGCCTGCTGCTTGGCCCCCAGGCCAAGGCGGAACAGGTGTTGCACGAAGCGGTGCCCTTCAATTGCGTGCGCTGCGGCTTGCCATTTAGCAATAAGCAGATGATAGACGTCATGCTGGGCAAGCTGGGCACGCACTCCATGTTTTCCGGCGGCGGCCTCGCGCGGCTGCAGATGTGCGCCGATTGCCGCGTCATCGACATGATGGAAAATAAGGACGAGCAGACCATTTTCGGCATCCGCTCATGAACGGCCAGGCCACCCCGCTGAAGATCACGCAGCCTGTGTTCGAGGAGGATAGTGCGCGCGCCGATTTCTACGCGCTGATCGCGCGCCTGTTCTACGCCGGGCCGGACGCTCACTTGCTCGCCGCCATCGCCGGCGCCGATGAAATCGCCGGCGAAGACGAAACCGCTCCGCTGGCCGCGGCCTGGAGGGCGCTGGGCGCGGCCGCGGCGGCGATGGATGCGGAGGCGGCGCGGGAGGAATACGATCATGTGTTCGTCGGCACGGGCAAGGCCGAAATCACCCCGTACGCCTCGCACTATCTTGCTGAATCGATGCAGGAACGGGTGCTGGTGCGGCTGCGCGACAGCTTGACCGAAATGGGGCTGGCGAAGAACCAGTCCGCGGCCGAGTACGAAGACCATTTTTCCGGCCTATGCGAGGTCATGCGCCATCTGATCGTCGCCGGATCGAGCGATGTTGCAGTGCAAGAACAAAAAGCTTTCTTTATGGAGTACATTGCTTTTTGGTATGCTGAATTTTGTGCCGCGGTGATGGCTTCGCCCGATACTAATTTTTACAAGCACGTGGCGGTTTTCGCCAAGGCATTTCTGGATGTGGAGGTGGGTTCTTTCGAAATGATTTGACCGGTGACGCCGGTCATTTGTGAGGAGACGAACATGAGCCAAGGCCAGACCAAACTGAGCCGCAGAAATTTCCTGCTTGCGCTCGGCGCAGGCGGTGCGGCAAGCGCGGCCGCCATTGTGGCGAAGACCGTGCCGCAGGCGCAGCCGGCCGCGACCGGCGATGACAAGAAAAAAACCAAAGGCTACCAAGCCTCCGCGCACATCCGCAATTACTATAGAACCACCAAAGTCTGAGGGGGCGCCATGTTACTCACCCGGAAATCCGCAACCGCGCCCTCGGCGCAAAGCCGCCTGGCCAAAGGCCTGACGGGAATGCTGGCGAAAACCATCGACCGCCGCGCGTTCCTCAAGCGCTCCGGCGTGGCGGCAGGCGCGAGCGCTTCATTGGCCACCTTGGCCGGGCAATTGCCCTTCAACATGATCAGCCGCGCCGAGGCTGCCGACGACAAGTCCGCCGGCGGCAAGACCGAAGTCAAACGCACCGTCTGCACGCACTGCTCCGTCGGTTGCGCCATCGACGCGGTGGTGCAGAACGGCGTGTGGGTGCGGCAGGAGCCGGTATTCGATTCGCCGCTCAATCTCGGCGCGCACTGCGCCAAGGGCGCCGCGGTGCGCGAGCACGGCATGACCGAGAACTCGCATCGCCTGAAGTATCCGATGAAGCTCGCGAACGGCAAGTACAAGCGCATCTCCTGGGATCAGGCGCTCACCGAGATCAGCGGCAAAATGCTGGAACTCCGGAAGGAGTCCGGCCCCGACGCGCTGTATTTCGTCGGCTCCTCCAAGCACAACAACGAGCAGGCCTATCTGATGCGCAAGTGGGTGTCGTTGTGGGGCACCAACAACTGCGACCACCAGGCGCGCATCTGCCACTCGACCACGGTCGCGGGCGTAGCCAACACCTGGGGCTATGGCGCCATGACCAACTCCTACAACGACATGCAGAACACCAAGGCGATGATGTTCATCGGCTCGAACGCGGCCGAGGCGCACCCGGTGTCGATGCTGCACTCGCTGCACGCGAAGGAAGGCGGCGCCAAGATGATCGTGGTCGATCCGCGCTTCACGCGCACCGCGGCGAAAGCCGACCAGTACGTGCGCATCCGCTCGGGCACCGACATCCCGTTCCTGTTCGGCGTGCTGCACCACATCTTCAAGAACGGCTGGGAAGACAAGCAATACATCAAGGATCGCGTCTACGGCATGGACAAGGTGTATGCCGACGTGATGGCGAAATGGACCCCGGACAAGGTGCAGGAAGCCTGCGGCGTGCCCGAGGCGGAGGTGTTCAAGGTTGCCGAAACGCTGGCCAAGAACCGACCCAGCACGGTGGTGTGGTGCATGGGCCAGACGCAGCACACCATCGGCAACGCCATGGTGCGCGCCTCCTGCATCCTGCAACTCGCGCTCGGCAACGTCGGCACTTCGGGCGGCGGCACCAACATCTACCGCGGCCACGACAACGTGCAGGGCGCGACCGACGTCGGTCCGAACCCCGACTCGCTGCCGGGCTACTATGGCATTGTCCCCGGTTCCTGGGCGCACTGGGCCAAAGTGTGGAACGTCGATCTCGCCTGGCTGAAAAAGCAGTTCGCCAGCGAGGCGATGATGACCAAACCCGGCATGACGGTGTCGCGCTGGATCGACGGCGTGATGGAAAAAAACGAATTGATCGACCAGGAGTCGAACATCCGCGGCGTGTTCTACTGGGGCCACGCGCCCAACAGCCAGTCGCGCGGCCTCGAGATGGTGAAGGCGATGCAACTGCTCGACCTGCTGGTGGTGATCGATCCGTATCCTTCAGCCACTGCGGCGATGGCGAACATGAAGGTGGATGGTGTCGCCACCAACCCGAAACGCGCCGTGTACCTGCTGCCGGCGGCGACGCAGTTCGAGACCGTGGGCAGCGTCACCGCGTCCAACCGTTCGCTCCAGTGGCGCGAGAAAGTCATCGAGCCGCTGTTCGAATCCAAGCCCGACCATACCGTCATGTATCTGTTTGCGAAGAAGCTCGGCTTCGCCGACCAGTTGGTGGGCAAGAAGGACGGCAAGCAGAACATCGCGGTGGCGAAGGATGAACCCGTGGTCGAGGACATTCTGCGCGAGATCAACCGCGGCACCTGGACCATCGGCTATACCGGCCAGAGCCCCGAGCGCTTGAAGCTGCACATGAAGAACATGCACACCTTCGATGTGAAAACGCTGCGCGCCAAAGGCGGCCCCTGCGACGGCGAGTACTTCGGCCTGCCCTGGCCCTGCTACGGCACGCCGGAAATGAAGCATCCGGGCTCGCCCAACCTGTACGACACCTCCAAGCACGTGATGGAGGGCGGCGGCAATTTCCGCGCCAACTTCGGCGTGGAGAAGGACGGCATCAACCTGCTGGCCGAAGACGGCTCCCACTCCAAGGGCGCCGACCTCACCACCGGTTATCCGGAGTTCGACCACGTGCTGCTGAAGAAACTGGGCTGGTGGGACGAATTGAGCGACACGGAGAAGGCGGCGGCGGAGGGCAAGAACTGGAAGACCGACCTCTCCGGCGGCATCATCCGCGTGGCCATGAAGAATCACGGCTGCCATCCCTTCGGCAACGCCAAGGCGCGCGCGGTAGTGTGGAACTTCCCCGACGGCGTGCCGCAGCACCGCGAACCGCTGTACAGTCCGCGGCCCGACCTCGTCGCCAAGTACCCCACGCACGACGACAAGAAAGCGTTCTGGCGCCTGCCGACGCTGTACAAGTCGGTACAGGAAAAGAACAAGGACATCTCCAAGCAATTCCCGATCATCCTCACCAGCGGCCGCCTGGTCGAATACGAGGGCGGCGGCGAGGAGACGCGCTCCAATCCCTGGCTGGCCGAACTGCAGCAGGAGAACTTCGTCGAGATCAATCCGAAAGCGGCCAACGACCGCGGCATTCGCAACAACGAGCTGGTCTGGGTGAAAACCCCAACCGGAGCCCGGATCAAGGTCAAGGCCATGGTCACGGAACGCGTCGGGCCGGATACCGCGTTCATTCCGTTTCACTTCTCCGGCTGGTGGCAGGGCAAGGATATGCTAGGTCAATATCCGGACGGGGCGGCGCCGATCGTGCGCGGCGAGGCGGTCAATACCGCCACCACCTACGGCTATGACTCGGTGACCATGATGCAGGAAACCAAGACCACTCTGTGCCAGATCGAGAAATTTCAGGGATAAGGAGAAACCACCATGGCCAGAATGAAATTCCTGTGCGACGCCGAGCGCTGCATTGAGTGCAACGGCTGTGTGACTGCCTGCAAGCAGGAGAACGAAGTGCCCTGGGGCGTGAACCGGCGCCGCGTGGTGACGCTCAACGACGGTGTGCCGGGGGAGAAGTCGATCTCGGTCGCCTGCATGCATTGCTCGGACGCGCCGTGCATGGCGGTGTGCCCGGTGGACTGCTTCTACAAGACCGAGGAAGGCGTGGTGCTGCACGACAAGGACATGTGCATCGGCTGCGGCTACTGCTTCTATGCCTGTCCGTTCGGCGCGCCGCAGTTCCCGCAGGCGGGCGCCTTCGGCATGCGCGGCAAGATGGACAAGTGCACGTTCTGCGCCGGAGGCCCGGAGAAGGACAACTCCAAGGAAGAGTTCGCCAAGTACGGCTCCAACCGCCTGGCCCAGGGCAAGCTCCCCGCCTGCGCCGAAATGTGTTCGACCAAGGCGCTGCTGGGCGGCGATGGCGACGTCATCGCCGACATTTTCCGCAATCGCGCGCTGAAGCGCGGCAAGGGCGCCGAAGTGTGGGGCTGGGGCACGGCCTACGGCAAACCCGACAATCCGCAGCAGCAGGCGCCGAAAGGAGCGAAATCATGATCAACGCGCGCAAAATCATGGTTGCCGGCGTTGCTCTTGCGGCGCTGGCCACTGTCGCCGGCTGTGGCGAAAAAGAACAAGTCATCGTGTACCAGCAGGGCAAGTACCAGGGCAAAACCGATACCAAGCCTGCGGACAACGATCCCGGCAGCAGCCTGTACACGACTTCCAAGTGGACCAAGGGCGACAAGGCCGGTTGGGAGGCCGCCCTCAAGTCGCGCAACCAGAACCAGAACGAATACACGCGCGCCAATTAAGGAGGAGTCATGCGAACCACTGTTGCAGGACCGCGGCATTTCCTCCTCGGGCTGATGCTGTTGCTGCCCGCGTTCGGCGGGGCGGCTTCTGCTCAGGGGCAGGAAAGCCGGGCACAGGACACCCAGGCGCAACGCCAACAGGTGCAGCCGGGCAACAACGCGCCGGTGTGGCGCGAAGTGCGCTCGGGCAAGGAGGAATACACGTCGGTCAAGGGGCGCGAGACCGGCGTCCTGATCCAGACCCAGGGCGAGACTTGGCGCAAGCTGCGCAACGGCCCGATTACCTTTTATGGCGGCTGGCTGGTGGTGCTGGCATTGATTACTATCGGGGTGTTCTACAAGGGGCGCGGCCCGATCGGCCTGCATAGCCCGCCCACCGGCAAAATGATCGAGCGCTTCTCCAGCTTCGAACGCATCACCCACTGGACCATGGCGATCAGCTTTTGCATTCTCGCCGTCACCGGCCTGGTCATGCTGTTCGGCAAACACGTGCTGATGCCCTTGATCGGCCACACCCTGTTCAGTTGGCTGGCGGAGCTGGGGAAATTCCTGCACAACTTCACCGGGCCGGTCTTCATGTTCAGCATCGTGGTATTCGCGGTGACGTTCATGCGCGACAATTTACCGCGCGCCTGCGATTTCATTTGGCTGATCAAGGCCGGCGGCGTAATTTCCGGCGAGGTAGTGCCCGCCGGCCGCTTCAACGCCGGAGAAAAGATATGGTTCTGGGGCGGCGTGATCGGCTTGGGCATCGTATCGAGCGCGAGCGGGCTGGTACTCGATTTTCCCAACTTCGATCAGACGCGCTCGGTGATGATGGTCGCCATCGTCGTGCATGTCATCGCCGCGCTCTGGTTCATCGTCTGGGCGTTTACGCATATCTATCTCGGTACTGTGGGAACGACCGGGGCCTATGAAGGGATGCGCAACGGCTATGTGGACGAGACCTGGGCGCGCGAGCACGCGCAATACTGGTATGAGGACATCAAGGCCGGCAGGAGAGCGCTGCCGTCGGGCGCGCCGGCCGCATCTGCCGCCACGACTGCGCCGCAGACACAACATTGAGGAGACGACCATGAATCGTGCAACATTGCTTGCAGCCGCGCTGGTGCTGGGGCTGGGCGCCGGGATTGCGAACGCCAAGATTCCCGCGCCGGTGATGGACGACGCGGCCAAGGCCAAGGCCGAGGAAGCCAAGGCGAAGGCCGCCGATGCAGCCAAGAAGGACGCAGAGCTGCTGGCGAAATCCCAGGACCGGGTGGCAGAGCGCTATAAGAAGGGGCAAGGCAAGGGCGGCAAGGCTGCGCCTGCGGCCAAGGGCGCCAAGCCGGCAGCAGCACCGGCCAAGAAATAGCCGGACACGCAATCGACCAAGGGGCGCTGCGGCGCTCCCTCCGTCATTGGTTGTAACCTCTGTACGGTCAAAGTAACAAAGTGTAAGCCAATCCCGCCGCGCCGCAAGCCAGGATCACCGAGATGATGCCGGCTTTGTACCTGAACAAGGCGATGAACGCGGCCAAGCCGGCGAGGGCGGAAAACCACTCGAAGCGGCCGCCGAAGCCGCCCGGCCATAGCACATGCCAGGCAAAGAACGCGGCGAGGTTAAGGATCACGCCGACCACCGCTGCGGTGATGCCGGTGAGCGGGGCGGTGAATTTGAGATCGCCGTGCGTGGCCTCGACCAGCGGCCCGCCGATGAGAATGAAAAGGTAGGACGGCAGAAAGGTGAAGAAGGTGGCCACGGCGCCGCCGGCGACGCCAGCCCAGACGAGCGAGGCCGCATCCGCGCCGAACAGTTGCTTGGTCCAGCCGCCGACGAAACCGACGAAGGTCACGATCATGATCAGCGGCCCGGGCGTGGTCTCGCCCAGCGCGAGGCCGTCTATCATTTGCGTCGGCGTGAGCCAGCCGTAGGTCTCCACGCCGCCCTGGTAGACGTAAGGCAGTACGGCGTAGGCGCCGCCGAAAGTCAGCAGCGCCGCTTTGGTGAAAAACCAGCCGATCTGGGTCAGCGTTCCTTGCCAGCCATGAAGCGCGTAGAGCCATAGCATCAGGCCGGCCCAGAGCGCGAGGCCGGCGGTGCTGAAGCCGATGAAGCGCGGCCAGGCGAAGCGCGCGTGCGCGGGCGTGGGCGTGTCGTCGTCGATGATCGCCGCGCCATAGCTCCTGCCGGCTGCGCCGTGCCCGCCTCCGGTGACGAACCTGGACGGGGCCACTCGCCCGCCGATCGCGCCGATGATGCCGGCCGCCAGCACGATGTAGGGAAAGGGGACTCTGAAAGCGAAAATGGCGACGAAGGCCACGGCGCTGATCGCCCACAGCACGCCGTTCTTGAGCGCGCGCGAGCCGATGCGGTAGGCTGCGAATACCACGATGGCGGTGACCGCGGGCTTGATGCCGTAGAGGATGCCCGCCACCAGCGGCACGTTGCCGAACACGAGATAGATCCAGGTAAACGCCATCAGGATGAACATGGAAGGCAGCACGAACAGCACGCCGGCGATGATGCCGCCCCGGGTGCGGTGCATCATCCAGCCGATATAGGTCGCGAGCTGGGTGGCCTCGGGGCCGGGCAGCAGCATGCAGTAATTGAGCGCATGGAGGAAGCGTCGCTCCGAGATCCAGCGCCGTCTTTCCACCAGATCCTGGTGCATCATCGCGATCTGCCCGGTAGGGCCGCCGAAGCTGACGAAACCGAGCTTGAGCCAGTACCAGAACGCTTCGGCCAGGCCCACCGGCACAGGGGCTTGCTGCGTGTCCTCGCTCATGATTTTCTCTTGGACAGGTCGGCGTTGTGGTGTTCCGCCCGCGCCGGGCGGATCCAAGCACAGAGGGCATCATAGAGGACCATGCTCTGCTCGAGCATGGCATGCTCGTCTGGATCGTTGAGCGAGAGCCCGAGCGAGATGGCGAGCAGGCCCGGCGATTGCGGCGTCAATTTTAGTTTGCCGGTGTCGGCGCCGCGCACGATCAGCGCGAGCTCAGCCAGCGCCGGATCAGCCTGGGACAGCCGATGCGGTCGATCTTCGGGCGCTCGCGTGTAACCCACTTGGAGTTCGAATGCTGAAGAAGTTGCGAAATTGAAATGCTGGAGATAACGGTGTCCATGAATATCCTCGCGCAATGAACATCGCAGAACTTGGACGGGACACCGTCTGACCGGGAGTCTGCGGTTCCCGATAGATGCAATATACCGCTTCCGTACGGAGCACGCAAAATCGGTTGGCACGGAAATCGCTTAACGCGGGCTCAGGTATCGTTACCAACTTCGAATACCAATAGCTTTTCTTTTCAAAAACCCAACTTGAAGGAGAATTCAATGCAATTCGTCGTGATCGCCCTTTCCGCCGCCGCTTTGATGGCGGGCCAAACCTTCGCCGCGGACGGCAAGGCCATTTACGAATCCACTTGCAAGGTCTGCCACGACCAGGGCGTAGCTGGCGCCCCCAGGACTGGTGATAACGCTGCCTGGGCCAGCCGTATCAAGACCGGCGAAGCCGCGTTGATCCAATCCGTGACCAAGGGGAAGGGCGCTATGCCCGCAAAGGCCGGCAATGCTGCGCTGTCTGACGCCGACATCAAGGCTAGTGTCCAGTTCATGACCAGCGCCAGCAAATGACCGGCTGACAGCGGATACCGGGCGCAAGGCACGTTGATCCAATACGGCCTTAATACGGTCTTGGACGGGTTAGCGATACAATGACGATATCGCACCGGCAAAGGACGCTGGCAGTGGGCGGTTCGAATTCACCTCAGGCATGCTGCGCTCGGACATCACCCGATTTGCGCGTTTAGCCCTGAGCGGCGTCCTTGCGTTACAGTTGCTTGCCTGCAGCATGCCCAGGGGTGACTGGGGCGATGCCATCAGCGGCTTGCCGGACACGACATTTGGGAAATTTTTGGCGCGCGCCGTGGCGGGTGACGCGGAGAGCCAGAACGTCGTCGGATTCATGCTGTTCCATGGGGAAGGGGTGCGCATGGACCGGGATCTTGCCCGCAGTTGGTTCCAGCGAGCGGCGGCACAGGGCAATCCCAGGGCGCAACGCAACCTTGCGATGATGATTTCCTCGGGCGCGCCCGAATCCGGTCTTGCACCCGGCCAGCAACAGTCTCGCACCGTTCCGCCAGCGTTATCGGCGGGCGAGGCGGGAAGCTTGCTCTACGGAAAATTCTGCGCCGGCTGCCATGGTTTCAACGGCATCTCCGCCTATGTTCATTCGCCCTCCTTCGCGCTCGGCGAGACGCTCGAGAAGGGCGATGCGGAACTCATGGGCAGCCTGATGCGCGGCAAAGGGGAGATGCCAAACTGGGACAACAAATTCTCTCCGGACGAGCTTGCGGACGTCTTGCGCTTCGTGCGCACGCTGCGAGCGAAATATGAACTTGGGATCGGGCAGACGCTGAGTGGCGTGCCGCCGGTTTTCTACCTGTTCGGACCAATGGCGCCGGGACACAGCGCCTACCGCGGTTTCCAGAGCGACTTCGGCTTCGGGCAGCCGCCGACCGACAGATAAAAGGTCCGGAGCGCGATGCCGCCTGGGCCATGCCGCGCGCATCCCGGGCTCCGGCAGGCGCCGGACAGCCGGGCCGTTGTCCTGTATGAGCTGACTCGGCGGCGCATTGTGTGACGATTCCCCTGAGTGGCATGGCGCTTGCTCTGGCGGCACTGTATCCCGAGCGGGCTCGGCGATTGTCGCTCCGGATGCAGGCGTCCCGGCGGCGTCGCGCGTCTTATCGGATCGAATACGGAACTTGAGAGGGGAGTGGATGAAAACAACAGCGGTAGCGGTTCTGGCCACGGCGTGCGCCTCAATGGCGCCGGCCGGCGCGACGACCATGGACGGAAAAGCGATTTATGCCCAGGCCTGCGCACAGTGCCACGCCAACGGCGTGGCTGGCGCTCCCAAGACCGGCGACAAGGCCGCATGGATCCAGCGTCTTGCCCAAGGCCGCCCGGCGGTGCTGTCGGCGGTGCTCAAAGGCAAGGGAGCGATGCCGCCCAAGGGCGGTAACGCCTCGCTGTCGGATGCGGAAGCCAAGGCCGCGGCGGATCACATGATCAGCCAAATGAGGTAGCGGCAGTTTCAAAGGGAAACTTCCACCAGGGACCGGCCTTGAGCTGTGAAATGACGGCGCGATGCACCGATGGGCACGATTTGTGCATTTCGGTGCGTCTAGGTACGTCTGCTGAACAGCGGCAGGTGCGTGCTGGAGATGATCCGGATCGGCCGGCGCATCTATGGCACGGTTGAGTTATGGCTTCGGAGAACACGCATGAGCGGCACGCATTTCGGTAACATCGCTAGGCCCGTCCTAATGTTGCTGGCCGGCGCCGTCGCGCTGCTGCTGGCCGCCTGCGCGCCCGTGCCACCGGTGAAACCGGCCGCAGAACCCGGGCCGATGGCGTTTCCCGCGCCGCCCGAGGAGCCGAGGTTCATATACGAGCGCACCATATATGGCAGCGCCGACGTCTTGCCGGAAACCTCGGATTCGCGGCTTCGCAACCTCCTTACGGGGGAGGGCATCAGGGGCGAGGGACTCAACAAGCCAAATGCGATCGCGGTTTTCCGGGGACGCATTTTCGTTTCAGATTCTGTCGAGGCGGTGATCCGGGTATTCGATGTGCCAAACGGGCGCCACTTCAAAATCGGTATCGATGAACCGGGCAAGCTATCCAAGCCGCTCGGCATCGATGTGGATCGCCAGGGGAACCTATATGTGGCCGATAACGGCGCCAGGGCAATCCTTATCTACGACAAGGACGGCAAGTTCCTGCGCAAGATAGGAGACCCCAAGTGGTTCGATCGCCTGGCGAACGTCACCGTGGATCCCAAGGGTGACCGCGTCTACCTGGTCGATGTCGGCGGCGTCACCTCGCAACAGCACCGCGTGCGTGTGATAAACGCCTCCAGCGGCGAGCCGCTGTTCGACTTTGGCAAGCGCGGCAAGGATCCTGGTGATTTCAATTTTCCACGCGACATGGTGGTGGGCAAGGACGGGCGGCTCTATATCGTCGATTCGGGCAATTTTCGCGTGCAGATATTCGACCGCGAGGGCAAATTCCTGAAGACCTTCGGCAGCATCGGCCGTCAGCTTGGACAGTTCGCGCGGCCCAAGGAGATCGCTACCGATTCGGCGGGCAATATCTACGTGGTGGACACTGCTTTCGGCAACTTTCAAATCTTCAACTCGGAAGGCGACATGCTGATGTTCATTGGCACCCGCTCGGAACAGGACGGACCGGCCCGCTACATGCTGCCGGCGGGTATCTATGTCGACGAGGACGGCCGGGTCTATATGGTCGATCAGTGGTTCAGAAAGGTCGACATCTTTCGTCCCTTCAACCTGAAAGCCGACGCCGGTTATCTCGGCCAGCGGCCCGGCGCCAAGCCTGCATCCCGTTGAGGCGTTGCTTCGTCCTGATTCTTTCCCGCTTTCGAGAATCGGATTTCCCTGATTCGGGAAACTTTCCGGAAATTTCATAAGAATTTCTTTTCCGCGCGCTAGCGCGGAGCTAAAAGCGCTGCGGAAGCGCTGTTTGCTGTCTTTTCGACCTCCGGTGTTGTTGGCACGAAAGATGCATATGAGCCTCTGAGAACTGTTTTAGGGTTCGGACAAGCGGCTTTGACAGGGTATTAATTGAAAGGAGCGAATCATGGAACGTCTGAGTAAGCTGGATTCACTAGGCGGCTGGATTGCCGCTGCGAGTATCGTTGTGTTTGCAACGATGGCATCCGACGCGGCGCTGGCCCAGGCGACAAGCATCAGAGATACCAAGCATAATCTGGGCACGACCGGCACCGGCAGTGTCCACCTGACCGCGGGAACCGATGAAGTATGCGTGTTCTGCCACACGCCCCACGGCGGTCAGATCGGCACCGCGCCACTGTGGAACAAGAATCTTCCCGCGACTACATACCAAACTTATGGATCGACAGGTGGGGAGTCGGCGACCCTTGACGGTCAGGTCATGGTGGTCGGCTCGGTCTCGCAAGCCTGTCTGTCATGCCACGACGGTACCCAGGCCTTGGACAACATGGTCAACGCGCCAGGTTCGGGCGGCTTCAACGCGAGTGGCGCCAGACCGGCGGGTTACACTTGGACGGGGGCACTGGCCGACGGCTTGATGCCGGCTGCTGGCATCACCAATCTCAGCGCCGATCTGCGCAACGATCATCCGATCGGTGTCGAGTATTGCGGCGGTGGGATCACCGAGGCAGGGGGCACCTGCAGAGACCCGGACTTCAAGGCGGTCAGCCGTTCGACCATCAATGGCCTAGTCCAGTTTTGGGTGGACACCGCAGGTGCCGGCACACGCGAAAAAGCGGACATGATCCTTTACCGGCGCACCTTCGCCGCCGGCGTGAGCCCCTCGGTCGAATGCGGCAGCTGCCACGATCCGCACAACTACAGCAATGCGACGTTCCTGCGGGTTGCCAACAGCACCAGCAACCTGTGCCTCTCCTGCCACGTTAAATAGTCACGCTTTCGCCAACCACGGGTCAGGCGGCAGGGCTGACCCGTTCTTATTGAGAGATTCTCGGCCATGACCAGGATGAAGCGAACATTGGCCGGTCTCGCTGCGGCGGCATGGTTTCTTGCGCCGGCGTGCTTGGCCGCCAACGGCCCGGATGCGGGCTCCTCGCCGGACGCGGTTGCTGCCGTGGTCGATGGCGCGGCGATCAGCGCGCAGCAGTTCGAGGTGGCGCTTGCAGCCGCTATCCGGCAGAAATATTATCACCGCCAGCCGCCGGAAGACCAGCTCGCCGCGCTGCGGCGCGAGGTTACCGACAGCCTGGTAAACCGGGTGTTATTGCTAAAAGAAGCGCAGCGCCTCGGTATTCGTGCGGATGCGGAGCAGGTGCGCGCGAAGATTGCCGACTACGAGCAACGCTATCGCGACCTACCGCAATGGCGGGAGAGCCGTGCGCGGGTATTGCCGGAACTCACGCGCGCACTGGAAGAGCAAAGCGCGGTTGCGCAGTTGGAAGCGGCGACCCGCGTCGCGCCCTCGCCCGCCGAGGCGGAGCTGCGCGCGTACTACGAATCCCATCCCGAGCTATTCACCCAACCGGAGCAACTGCGCCTGTCGATGATCCTGCTCAAGATCGACCCATCGGCGCCGGCTGCGGCGCGGGAGCAAGCGCTGGAACATGCACGGGACATAGTCAAGCAACTCGCGAACGGCGCGGACTTTGCCGGTCTGGCGCGGCGGCACTCGGGCGACAGCTCGGCGGCCGATGGGGGCGACATGGGATACCGTCATCGCGGCATGCTGCCCCAGGGCATCGAGACCGTAATCGACAAAATGGCGCCCGGTGCGATCTCGGAACCGCTGAGATTGCTGGAGGGCGTGGCAATTTTCCGCGTTGCCGAGCGCAGGCCGGCGCAGTTGAGGACATTGGAGGAGGTGAGGCGCAATGTGGCGGAACTGTGGGCGCGCGAGCAGGGGGAAGCGCAGTGGCGCGAGTTGAACGCCCGGTTGCGGGCCGGCGCCGAAATCAGAATCGGCGGTGATCGCGTCCGCGCTTCCGCCGGCGATAGTGGCACGGCCGGTGCCGGAGCGGCGCATTGAGTGGTGGCGTGGCGCGACTGACGAGAAGAGTGATGTGTGGAGCCCGGAGAAACACGGTTGGCGCGCGGCGGTTTTTGCTACCTGGTGTGCGGGCTTGATCGCGCATGCCGACAGTGCGGCTGCGAAGCCCGCGCCGGGCGTTGACGAGAAATTGAGGACCGGCGTTTCGGTCGATCCCGGAAAGCCGTCGCCGGCTTCCGCCATCCAGAATGCAGCGAATGACACGGTCTCCAGCGCATCCCGTGGCGGATTGGAATGGGACCTGCCAGCGCGGCAGCGGGGTGGTTTGCTGCTCGCGCAAGGCATTTTCGACGGAGCAAAGAAAACTGTGCGCGCCGATTCCCCGGAACCACCGGCGTCCGCAGCCGCCGATACGGAGAGCGGCGCGGTCGCCGGAGCACTGCGAGGTTTGTCCGAATGGCGCGTCCCACTGGTGCGTTGGGGGGGGCATCTGAGCACCGAGATTCGCGCCGAAAAGGCAGGAGATCAACCGCGGCGACTGAAGCAGACTGAAATTGCCGATATCAAGGGCGCGAGTTACATCTGGCAACCGTGGTTCGCGCTCGTAAGCGGTGGCTTGGGATTGGTGATCAGCAAGGAGCTTAGGAGCGAGAGCAGGGACCTGACCGCCGATCAGCCGCCAAAGACGAGTTCCACCGCGGCAACCGGAAACGGCGATGTGACGCTGTTCCCGGTGAGCAGGTTTCCGTTCAACGCTTACTTCGACGTGAGCGACAGCCGCGCAAGCGGTGAACCGAGCGCCAACGATATTACCAGCACCCGTTTCGGCATCCGCCAAAGCTATCGCCCGCTCGAAACCGGCGACAACTTCATCGCGAGCTTCAACCGCAGCACGCTGGAGTCGCTGTCGTTCGGCCGGGATACTGTGAATGCCTTGGCGGCGAGCATGAACCGAAACGCCGGCCCACAGTCGCTCGAGCTCAGCGGCAGCCACACCAGCAATACGCGCAGCAACACCGGCGAGCGTACCGCGTTCAACCAGATATATGCGCGCAACAGCTACCGTCCGGAGCCGGAGCTGTCGGTCGAGAGCCTTGCCAGCCTGAGCAGCAGCGACTTTCGCCTGCTCTCGGCCGGAGTGCCCTCAGACAATCGTTCAAGTTTCGCGCAGGCCAGCACGTTCGCGACCTGGCGCCCGGAGGAGGACTCGCCTCTTTACGTGACCGGCGGCGCCCGCATGTTCCGCTCTGCGATCGCCAATAACGCCGGGGAAGCGCAGACTCTTAGCTTGGGCGGAAACCTAGCCGCGACTTACGCGCTCAGCCGCCAAACCAGCTTCGCCGCCAGCGCGTCCGTCACGCAGTTACTTACCGATGCGGCCAGCAGGCTCGCGACAACGCAGACCGCTTACTTAACCCGCATTGGCGATCCAGTCGGAATTTTCGGGGCCAATTACACCTGGAACGCCGGTGCAAACATCTCCAACCAAACCGGCCTTGCAGAAGGCATGCGCAAAAACCTGGGCGGCCAGTTCGGGCATAACCTCACTCGCAGCGTGACGTTGGGAGAAAACTCCCAAGCCAATTTCGGCCTCGGGCAGAGTGCAGGCGCCAGTTTTGACAGCGTGACCGCTCGCGCGCTGACGCTCGGCCACAGCGCGAACGCGTCCTGGCGCTTGTCCAGTGGCGCGGCGACCAGCACTTACGTGAGCCTGCTCGGGGCCGATTCGCGCACCAGCGGAACCAACGCAAACCAGTTCCAGATGATCAATTTCCAGGTGAGCGGCCAGGTCCAGTTTAGCCACAGTTCCTCTGCTGCGGCAAACCTGACTGTGCAAGGGGTACGCCAGAACACGCCCAACACGCCGAGCGCGGGGATGCCCTTCAATTCCAGCGGCAATCTGAGCTATTTTCAACAGCGCGCGTTCGGCGTGCCGCGGCTCCGCTACAGCGTCCTCTACGGCATCAACGAGTCACAGTTCAAGTCGCGGCTGCAGGGGGACTTCAACGCCCCTCGCGAACTGGTGAATCAATCGTTCGAGCAGCGACTGGACTACAACCTGGGGCGCGTCGCGATGCGCTTGTCGATGCGCGTCGCCCGGGTCGAGGGGCGGCCGGACGCGCTGGTTTTCTTCCAAATGAACCGGGAATTCGGAGGTTTTTAGTCGTGCAGAACGATATGGTGATTGGAGCGGTCCGGTGAACGCAAGCTGGAGAGAGGTGGCGGCGTGCGCGGCGCTGGCCGCGAGTGTCATGGTGCTATCCGGCGGCGTGCGCGAGGCACGTGCCGAGTATGGCGACGTGGTCATGAACAATTATTCAGATGGCGCCGGCATGCGCCCGGTGGTGTTCCCGCACTGGTTTCACCGCGTGCGGTTCCGCTGCAAGGCGTGTCACACCGACCTCGGGATAAAGTTCAAGGCCGGCGGGAACGAGATCAACATGCTGAAGATCATCGACGGGCAATACTGCGGCGCCTGCCATAATGGTTCGGTGGCCTGGTCGGTGGAGAACTGCGACCTGTGCCATTCCGCCAAACCCGGGACGCCGACGCAGTTGCACGAGAGCACCATCAACCTGTTGGGCGGGCCCGGGACGTCAGCGGCTGTAACGCCCGCGGCGAGCCCGATGACAGCCAAGCCCGCGACCGGCGGCAGGAAATAGGACGACCCAGAATGAAGCATCGACGATTTGCCGGTGGGCTGGTGCTCGCGGCGCTGCTTGCCGCATCGGCGCACGCGCAGGAATTGACGAAGGGCAAGTTGGTATATCAGGCATCTTGCGCCGCCTGTCACACGTCCGGGTTGGCGGGGGCGCCCAAGCTTGGCGACATTGCGGCCTGGGCGCCACGCGTCAGTGTCGGAACGGGGCCGGTTTACACCAATGCCATCAAAGGCAAAGGGGCCATGCCGCCCAAAGGCGGCAACGCTTCGCTCCCCGACGCCGATCTGCGCGCAGCGGTCGATTTCATGTTGGCACAAGCGCGCGCCGAAGCCGCACCGCCCAAACCCGGCGTGTCCATGGTTCCATCCGCGCAAACTCCCGTTGCAAGCGTAGCCGCTGCCGCGAGCGCGCCGGCGGCGGCGCCGGACTCGGCCGTGCAGGAGTCAGCGGATCCCAATGCATTCAATCGACTGATGCTGGCGCCGGCGCGGCGCAACCGGCCGCCAGGCGAGGACGGTATCCACGATCCGGCGAGCCCGGCCACCGCGCTGTTGCAGGCGCCGCTACGCTCGTTTCAATCGCTGGCGCGCAGCAACCTCGGCAATTACGTGGACTGGGTTGCGGCGCTCGGCAAGAAGCAAATCCAACCACGGTGGGATGTTCGCGACCCCAAAGCCCAGGCCACGGTCATGGACTTGAACATCGTGCGCGAAGTCAAGGGCTCGATGCACGACGTCGTTTTTCCGCACAAGCAGCACACGGAGTGGCTGGATTGCTCGAACTGCCATCCGGCGATATTCACGCCGCAGAAGGGGTCCAATCAGATTAGCATGGCCGCCATCATGCTCGGCCAGAAATGCGGCGTGTGTCACGGAAAGGTCGCGTTTCCGATCCAGGAATGCCGGCTGTGCCACGCGCGGCAGAAGAGCGCCGAGGCGCGGACCGCCGAAGCCGAGGGAGGAGGGAAACCATGAAGCGCCTGCTACAGCGGATTGCGCTGGCGATAACGTCCGGCACTTGCGTCGCCGCGCACGCCGCCCAGGGGGAAGCCAAGGTGCCTAGCCCGACGGTCAGCGTGTCGCGCCAGCTCGTCGAGCAGAAGGCAGCCTTTCTGCAGCGCGTGTTTTCCGATTCCCCGGCCGCCAGGCGCATCGACGCCGGCAACAATGTCAAAGCCAGGAAATATCTGGCGAGCGCGCAGGAGAACTACCGTAATGCAGTGCTCTCGATCAAGAATAATGACATGGCCGGCGCGGACAAACAACTCAACGAAGCAACCTGGTTAATCGGCAAGGCGCGCCAGCTCGTGCCGGACCCGCTTGCGCGCAATGTCGAGCACCGGGTGCGCTACGCGCAAATGCTGGATTCGGTAGAGTCGTTGCGTATTTCCTACCAGCGGCAATTGCAGCGCGCGCGGCCGCAGCCGCCTGGGGTGGACGCCAACGATGCCCTGCTTGCCAAAGTGGCGCAGCTCGTTGACGGCGCCAAGGGTCACGCGGAAGCCGGGCGAGTCGTGCAAGCCAACAAGTCTCTGGCTGAGGCGGAACGGACATTGATGGTAGGTCTCGGTCGGGTGCTGGGCTCGAAGACCATCGAATATGCGCAGCGTTTCGAGACCCTGGCCGAAGAGTACGCCTACGAGCTGGAACGCAACCGCAGCTACGCGGACCTCATCCCGATTGCGTTGGATGGGTTCAAGCCCGGCGGCGAAGCGGTTCGCGAAGCCCAGCGTTTCCTGGATGCCAACCGTGGACTGCGCGAACAGGCGCAACGGCACGCGGCCGCGAAGGACCATCGCTCTGCGCTGACGGCGCTGCGCGGTGGAACGGCCCAGTTGCAGAGCGCCCTGGCGGCGGCCGGGCTGCGCGTGCCGCAGGATCCAAAACCGGAATGACTTCTAACGGAGTGATCATGAGGGCGATTCGAGTCTGTATGGTGCCACTCGTCTTGGGCGCGGCAGCGGCTTCCATGGATGTTTTCGCGCAGTCGGCGGCGGCCGATGCGGTCGTGGATCGGGGCCGGCTCGAACAGCGGCTGGCGGCGGTGGAAATCCTGCTGGAGAAATCATCGGCAGCGCGCCAGGTCGATTCGAGCGGCGACACCACCGCTCGGCAAAAGCGCGAAAAAGCGCGCGAGATCTATCGCCAGGCGCGCGCCGCGTTTCAGGCGGGCCAGTACGCGCGCGCATCGGGCTTGCTGCCGGAAGCAAGTGTGCACATGTTCGAGGCGGTGCGCTCCGCGGCGCCTGGGGAAGTCGCAGAGCCCAAGGCGCGCAGCGACTTCGAAGCGCGCTTGGACAGCGTCAATTCCCTGCATGCGGCCTTTCGCCGCGTCGCCGGGGAAAAACCGGATGCTGCCGGCGTGGCCGAAACCAGCCGCGCGGTCGACAATCTGATCGGCGACGCCCGGCGCTTGGCGGGCGAGGGCAAACTCGACGCCGGGCGCGCGGCGCTGGACCGTGCTTATCTCCTCGCCAAGGCCGCGGTGAGTTCGCTGCGCAGCGGCGATACGCTGGTGCGCTCGCTGCACTTTGCGACGAGGGAAGAGGAATACCGCTACGAGGTCGACCGCAACGATACCCACCAGATGCTGATCAAGGTGTTGTTGGACGGCAAAGCGCGCACCACCGAGCAGCAATCCGCGCTGGCCAAAGCATTGCAGCTGCGCAATCAGGCCAATACTGCGGCCGCTAGCGCCGACCACGCCGCCGGGGTAAGGCTGCTGGAGGAGTCGACGCGCGAGCTGATACGCGCCATCCGCGGCGCCGGCGTGTTCATTCCGGGCTAGGTGGCGAGGATGCGCAGCGGGCGGGGTAGGCGACGGTCGCGGTACTACCTTTGGCTGCTGCTGGCGACGTTGATCCTGATTGCGCGGACGCCAGTCGCAGCCGATATGGCGCGGCGCTGGCTGCCGCTGGTAAAAGACGGAATTCACGATCCGAAGAGTCCGGCCCTCCGGCTGTTGCAGCAACCGGGCGAGGCGCTGTCACGATTGCCGGCGGATGTCGCGGGAAGCCAGGTGAACTGGACAGCGGCGCTGGAACAGGGTCGCATCAATCCACGCACCAACATCCTTCCGGAAACCAAGATACGCGTTCTCGACACGGACATTCTGCTCAACCTCCGCGGCGGCACGCCCATCGTGCGTTTTCCGCACCGGCAGCACACCGTGTGGCTCGATTGCGGCAACTGCCACGAGCAACTGTTCAAGTCGAAGGCGGGCGCCAACAAATTCAGCATGCAACTCATCCTGCAAGGCGAACAGTGCGGGGTCTGCCATGGCGCGGTTGCGTTTCCATTGACCCAGTGCGGGCGCTGCCACAACACAGCGCGTGACAAGCCGCTGCCTGCCGCAGCCGTGCGCGGTTCCTAGCCATGCGCAAGGGCATGCTCATGTGCTTGTTGATGCTGATGGCTGCCGTTGCGGTGCTGGATGTGGCGCCGGCGCGAGCCGAGTATGGCGACGTGGTGCTCAACAAGCGCTCGGATAAAGAGGGCATGCGTCCGGTGATCTTTTCGCACTGGTTTCACCGCATCCGCTTTCGCTGTAAAGTATGCCACGATGAACTGGGCTTCAAGATGCGGGCGGGCGCCAACGACGTGCTCATGGTGGATATCGTCGACGGCAAGTTCTGCGGTTTGTGCCACAACGGCCAGATCGCGTGGGGCACGGAACGCTGCGATCTGTGCCACTCGGGACGCCATGGCCTGGAAAGTCGCATCCATGGCGGCAATCAGTCATTAGGGCCGGGCCGATGGTAAGGCTGTCGCCCGCTCTTTTTCTGGCGTTGTGCGTACTGCTGGGCGCCTGCGCCGCGCCCGCTCCGCGCGTGCTGCATTTCGGCATGGAAGATGCGCCCGAAGGCCGCCGTCTGATGTGGCCGGCGGCGCCGGAGGTACCGCGTTTCATGTATGCCGGGCAGCTCCTTGGCGAGGCGAATTTCAGGCCGGCAGCCGCCGCGGCGAACGGCTTGGGCGACTTGCTGCGCAGGCTTGCCGCGTTGGTTATTGGCGAGCAGGTGCCGGCCGTGTTGCAGCGGCCGCAGTCGGGGACGGTCGACGCCACCGGGCGAATTCTGGTTACCGATGCCAGCCGCCAGGCCGTTTTCGTATTCGACCCGGCCGCGGGTGAATTGCTGGTGTGGGACAAGGCGGATGGCCTGGCCAATTTTGTTTCCCCGAACGGCATTGCAGCCGGCGCCAGCGACCAGATTCTAGTGGCCGACGCTCAGTTGGGCATTGTCGCGCGTCTCGATCCACGCGGAAACCCCGGGCGCGCCATCGGACGCGGTGTGCTCAAGCGGCCGACCGGATTGGCCTACGATGCGCTGCACAAGCGTATTTTCGTGGCCGATACCTACGCGCATGACATTAAGGTTTTCGACGACGAGGGGCAACTGCTGAAGGTTATCGGCCGCCAGGGCGAGGGTGACGGCGAGTTCAACTTTCCGACCTTCCTTGCGTTTGCAGGCGGTGAGTTGTATGTCGCCGATACCATGAACAGCCGCATTCAAGTATTTGCCAATGGCGGCGACCGCTGGCGCTTGAGTTTCGGCCGGCGCGGGCTGTATGTCGGCAACCTGGTGCGTCCAAAGGGCATCACGGTGGATAGCGACGGCAACATTTACGTCGTTGAGTCCTATTACGACCACTTGCTGGTATTCAACCGGGACGGGGATTTTCTTATGGCGATTGGCGGGCTGGGACAGGAAACCGGCAAGTTCTATCTGCCGGCCGGCGCCTGGATCGACAGTCATAACCGGGTATTCGTCAGCGACATGTTCAATGGGCGCGTGGTGGTGTTTCAGTATCTGGAGACCGGCGGTGATGGCGGCTAAGGTCCGTGGCTCACTGATTGCCGCTTGGGCGCTGGCGGCCGCCGTGGCGGCCGGCGCAGCCGGCGCGGCGCTGGTTCCCGATGTGCGCAACACCAGGCACAATCTGTCGGTAAGCGGCCCCGGCACGACGAAGGCGGTCTCGGAGACGCAAGTGTGCGTGTTCTGCCATACGCCGCACGCCGCGACCTCGGGCGTGACGCCACTGTGGAACCGCGCGCTGTCCAACGCGACCTATTCGCCCTACACCTCTTCCTCGCTTGACGCCAATGCGATCCAGGGCTCGCTCGATCAGCCGGGCGGCAGTTCCAAGCTGTGCCTGTCGTGCCACGACGGCACGCTGGCGATCGGCAACGTCAACGTGCTGGCCGGGCAAGGATCGGGTACTCCGGGCACGGTATCCATACCCATGAGCGGCGCGGGTCCGGGCGGGGTGACGCCGGGCGGCTCCGGCACGACGACCGGATTCACGCGCAATCTGGGCGTGGATCTGACCAACGACCATCCGATTTCGCTCAACTTCACCAGCGCGTTGGCCACGCGCGACGGCGAGCTGCGCGCAGTGGACGCCAACCAGAGGTGGCCGGCGGGCAGCGGCACAGTCATCGGCGTGCGCGCGCCCGGTTACCGCCCGACATTGCCGCTGGAGAGCACCGGCGCCGGCGGCGTGGGCCAGGTGCAATGCGGCACCTGCCACGATCCGCACCTGCGCGAAACCGACACCACGCGAGGCAACCACAAATTCCTGCGTCTGAACCGCTTCCAGCAAGCCACTCCCACCAACAATCACGACGTGGTGAACGACATCATCTGCCTGTCCTGCCACGACAAGAACCAGGGCAGCGGCGCCTGGGCGTACTCGGCGCACGCCAACCCCCTGGTGGCGACACCAACCTATCTGGCAACGCCCGCGGCGCAACGCGATTTTCCGGCCAACCTGCCGGTATGGAAGGCGGCCTGCCTGAACTGCCACGATACGCATACCGTGCCGGGCGCGCGCCGGCTGTTGCGCGAGAGCACCGACAGCGTGAGCACCCCGAAGACCGGCGGCGATTCCGCGCTGGAGCAGACCTGCTACCAGTGTCACACCGACAGCGCTTCCAGCATCATTACGCCGAGCACCACGGTACCCAACATCAGGAGCGATTTCCAACTCCCCAGGCGCATGCCTATCACCTCGATCGATCAGCCGGCCGGGAGCGAAGCGCACGACATCGGCGGCAACTTCACCGACGGATTCATCGACTGCGCCACGGCGGCGAACCGCTGCGGGGTAGACTCGATCGAGTCACGCGCCAAGCTCGGGGTGGCAAACCTCAATAACCGCCACGCCGAGTGCACCGACTGTCATAACCCGCACCGGGTAGTGAAATTCCGCTCGCTGGTAGGCAATCCGGCCGGCAGCCTGTCCGGCGCGCCCGACGCCGCAGGGACCCATACGCATACCGACACCACCGGCTACACCCACAGCAACATTGCCTCCGGCGTGCTGCGCGGCACCTGGGGTGTCGAGCCGATCTACGGCAGCGCCTCGTTCCAAAGCCTGCCCACCAGTTACCAAGTCAAGCGCGGCGATCCTGGCACCAGCGCGAACATCGGCGTGACGGCCACTTATGTGACCCGCGAGTACCAGATCTGCCTCAAGTGCCACTCGGACTATGGCTATAGCGACAACAACGCCTATCCGGTCGGCAACCGCCCAACGCTTGGCTACACGGGCGGCACGCCCTCGACCACCAACAATCTCACGCAATACACTAATCAAGCCAAGGAGTTCCAGGCGCCGTTCAGCCACAAGGGAGAAGTCACGACCACCGATTCGGGCGCTGGCTCGGCATTTTCGACCAACAACCACCGCTCTTGGCACCCGGTCATGGACAGTACCGGGCGTACCGCGGCCGTGCGCGGCGGTATGACGGCTAATAACTGGTTTGCGCCTTGGCGTAACGCGGTCGGGGTCCAGACCATGTACTGCTCGGACTGCCATGGATCCAGCACCGGCACGACCACCGCGATTCCCGCGAACGGCGAGAACGGCGACCCGTGGGGCCCGCACGGCTCGACGAATAATTTCATTTTGAAGGGGACCTGGGCGTCTTCCACCGGGGTCTCGGACCGCTCGCCGACGGCGGCGGACATTGCGGCCAACGGCCTGTGTTTCAAGTGCCACAGCATCAATCAGTACGGTGATCGCAACGCAAGTGGCGTCAGTGGATTCGGCAGTGGAACCGACAATTACCATGCCCTGCATGCCGACAGGATTGGCCGTGTCCGCTGCAGCTGGTGCCACATCGCCGTCCCGCACGGGTGGAAGAACAAGGCGTTTCTAGTCAACTTAAATGACGTCGGCCCCGAAGCCGGCCAGACCGGCAACGCCGAGTGGAGAATGAGTGCCAGCAACCAGTACTACAACCAGGAGCCCTACTACCTCAACGCGAAGCTCAAGGTTCGCACTTTCGCCAGGAGTGGCAGCTGGAGCGACACAAACTGCGGCTCGCGCAACGTCGGACCGTTCTTGGGCACGAACACGAACGACACGCAGAGCGGGAAAAATTGGATGGGGAGCGTATGCAGACCTTCGCCGTAATCCCGGCACGCGGCGACTGGCTCGCCGCCGCGGCCTCGTCGCGGGTGACACTGGTGCTCTTGGCCTTGCTTGCCGCCGGCATCGGCGCGACCTACGCGCTGGACGCCGACGTCACGTTCGCGCTAAGCGCGCCGCTCGGGCTGCTGGCGCTCAATCTCGCCGCGGCGATCGCCGCGAACCCGGTATTTCGGCGGAACACGGCGCTGCTGGTGTTCCACCTTGCGCTCCTGGCGCTGGTGGTGTTGGCGGCTGCGGGGCGCCTCACCTACCTAAAGGGCCAGCTCGAGCTCGCCGAAGGCGAAGTTTTCAATGGCCAACTCACTCAGAGCGAAGCCGGGCGATGGCACCGCTCGCAGCTCGAGCGCGCGCAATTCGCCAACGAGGGTTTCACCATTCGCTATGAAAAAGGCGTGAACAGGGCCGAAACCCGCAATGGCGTGCGCTGGCTGGACGACAACGGCGCTCTGCAGCGCGCGGTGATCGGCGACATCAATCCACTGGTGCTTCATGGTTACCGCTTCTACACCAGTTCCAATAAGGGCTTTGCGCCGGTGTTCGTGTGGCATCCCACGGGCGGCGCGCTGCGGCGCGGCACCATCAATCTGCCTTCCTACCCCGTCCACGAATATCGCCAGGCGCTCGAGTGGCAATTGCCGGGCACGAACACCACGCTATGGACCATGCTGCAGTTTGACGAAGTTCTGCTCGATCCGGAGCAGGTTTCGCAGTTTCGCTTGCCCGAAAAACACAATCTAGTGGTTCGCATCGGCGAGGCGCGGCACGAACTTGCGCCCGGCGAAAGCATCAGCTTGCCGCAGGGTATGCTGGTGTATGAGCGCCTGAGTACCTGGATGGGCTACACCGTGTTCTACGACTGGACCCTGCCTTGGCTGTTTGCCGCCTGCCTGCTCGCGGTGGCGAGCATGGCCTGGCATTTCTGGCAGAAATGCGCGGCGCAGCCGTGGGACGGTGATGCGTGAACGCTGAACTGCAGTTGCTGTGGCTGGCATTGATGCTCTACACGCTGGCAGGCTCCACGGCGATCGCCGCCGCGGTGCTGGCCAAGCGTCCCGAGCGGATCATCCTTGCAGTCATTGTGATCGGACTGGCCGCGCACACGGTTTCGCTCGGGCTGCGCTGGGAGCGCCTGGGACACGGGCCGTTCATCACCCTGTTCGAAATCCTGTCGAGCAATGTGTGGAGCCTGCTGGCGATCTATGCGCTGGCGTATTGGCGCGTTCCGGCGGTGCGGCCGGCGGCGGTGGTCGTGATGCCTGTTCTGTTCCTGATGATGGCGTGGTTGCTCGTGACCAGTTCCGTCGCAGGACATTTTCCGCCCACCTATCGCACGGTCTGGCTCTACGTTCACCTGCTGTTCGGCAAGGTTTTTCTGGGCACGGTGCTGGTCGCAGTCGGTGTCGCGGGTCTGATCTTGCTGCGTCAGGCCGGCCTTCGCGTCGCAAGCCTGACGCAGCTTCCCGACGACGTCCGGCTGGAATACCTGGCGTTTCGGTTCATCATGGTCGGGTTCATCTTCGAGTCGCTGATGCTGGTTGCAGGCGCAATCTGGGCGCAGGATGCGTGGGGCCGCTACTGGGCATGGGACCCGCTGGAAACCTGGGCGTTCGCGACCTGGTTGCTGCTGGCATTCTTCATTCACCTGCGAGTCACCGTCAGGCTTGAGCCTTGGCGCAGCGCGGCACTGATTTGGGCTGTGTTCGTGCTGGCGTTCCTGACGTTCTTCGGCGTGCCGTTTGTCTCGACCGCGCCGCACAAAGGGGCGGTGTAATGAATTGGCAAGAACTGCTGCCACGAGGATCGCGCGACACGCGCCGGCGCACGCTTGCGCTGACGGTCGTCGCCATTGCGGCCGGGGGACTTGTGATCGCTGCCGTGTCCGATGGCAGCGTGTTCGGTTGGCGTTTCTCAACGACCCGTGCGCCAGAGGGTGGTCAGGCCGGCGCAACTGACCGGACCCGGCAGGAAATCCATGAACGCTTCCAGCAGGGGGTGATCATGCTGCACGCGAAACGGCACGAACATGCGATGACCGCCTTCCATCGCGTGCTCGAACTCGATCCGACAATGCCCGAAGCCCATGTCAATATGGGGTTCGCGCTGATCGGGCGGGAACGCTACGGCGCCGCACGCGACTTCTTCGACAGCGCGATCGCCTTGCGCAAGGAGCAGGTCAATGCCTATTATGGGCTGGCGCTCGCGCTCGATGGGCTGCGCGATCGGGCGGGTGCGATCGGCGCCATGCGCGCTTTCGTTCACTTGAGCAGGCCGAACGACCCTTACCAGCGCAAGGCACAGGCTGCACTTTGGGAATGGGAGGCTGACCGGGAACAAGGGGGCGCGGCCCGGACACGCTAGGCGGGCGCGCGCGTGCCAGATCGTCGCATCGGGCATGGTTCGGATCTTTGTTGCGACGATTCTCGTTTTTGGCAGTCTCCAGTGGTTTTTTTCCCGTATTTGAGAAAATGCGATCAACACGATGCTTTTGGGTCTGGCAAGATTTCAGAAAAATCCTGACGCGGCACGGAGAGTGTTCCGGTCGGGAGCGTCCTGCAACAGCGGCAGCGAATGGTTCATGGTTTCGCCGCCTCTTTGGCGCACAGGCTTGTTCGCGGCCCTGTTTTTGCTTGTTGCTTGCGGACAGGACTCGACGGGTGTTCAACCAGGGATCGGCGCACGATTGCCGAGCGTTGTGCTGACCGGCCTGATGGGCAAAGCGCCAACTTCCACTGATGCGTTGCTCGGCACGCCGCTCATAATCAATTTCTGGGCGACGTG
>Ga0082335_1003081_pt1 | contig 28469 bp, 32 predicted proteins | sample Subgrocontami58m_FD_72375 | JGI IMG/M metagenome (GOLD analysis project Ga0082335, IMG submission 72375) | Subsurface groundwater microbial communities from S. Glens Falls, New York, USA - GMW37 contaminated, 5.8 m (SPADES assembly) (version 2) ...
TGTACATTGGACGTGAACGCATTACGGGAAATACGCCCGATGTAGCTACAGTGGCAGTACGTTTGGAGGTTACCGGCGGTCCGACTCCGTTCGTCCGGGTAACAGTACCGAACGGCGGCGAACAGTGGAATATCGGACAGGCTTACAACATTGCTTGGAACCAAAGTCAGGTTGATACGGTCACCATTTCGTATTCAACAACCGGAAGGACCGGAACATACACAAACATCATATCGGTTCCTGCCCGACCTTCAACATGGATTCACCCGAAGGGTATGGTTCGTCCGATTGAAGGAAGCAGTTTTGATAATCCGTTAGGAACATATAGCTGGACAATTCCGAACACACCATCAACAAATTGCTTCGTTCGTATCTTGAGAAAATTAACCGGCACTCCTGCCGATACCAGCGATGCTGCGTTCACCATCCGCGTTGCACCTCCTGTTGGCGACACAAGCTGGCTTGCGCAGACGAGCGGTACGACAGCGACACTTTACACCGTGAAAGCCATCAACAACAACGTTGCTTGGGTCGCAGGTGATAGCGGCAGGGTTCTCCGCACAACCAACAGCGGAACAAACTGGACCTCTGTTGGCGGCAGCGCAATCGGTACTGCTGCTGTCTATGCAATCGAAGCTCGAGATTCAAATAATGCGTGGGTGACAACAACACCAGGTGCAACATTCATCTACCGTACCACCAACGGGGGCACAACGTGGACACAAGTGTACACGCAAGTCGGCGGCTTCATCGACGGCATCTTCATGACAAGTGCAACCAACGGTTACGCATTGGGTGATCCTGTTCCTAATCCAGGCGGAAGCTGGACAATCATCAGAACCACCGACGGCGGTGCAACATGGAGTCCTGTAACGCCTGCACTACCGCAAGTCGGAAGCGAAGCTGGATGGAATAACTCCTTCCAGTTGCTCGGTAACACGATGTGGTTTGGCACCAACTCGAGCAAGGTCTATCGCTCGACAGACCTTGGTGGAACATGGAGCTCGGCTTCAACCGGCACAGCCGTGAACAGCTATGGGCTTCGCTTCAACAGCACAGCGCTTGGCATGGCGGGCTTTGAAGCGCCTGGCAAGACCAGCCGTTCAACGGATGGCGGTACATCCTGGGCGGCTGCAACTGCGGTAGGCACAGGCCAGGTGACAGGTGCTGGTGGTGTATCCGGTACAGAATTCTGGGTAACCTCCGGTACCAACGTGTACTACACCAGCGACCATGGCACAGCGTGGACTGCAGCAGCGAATAACGGTTACACGGGTACAACTTCGTTGTGGGCGATCAATATGACGAGCATATCCGGTCTCACGTACGGCTGGGCAGTTGGCACAGGCGGCAGAATCGTAGGCTATCGCCGCATCATTGACGACGTCGCGAGCGGTTCAACCGAAGTTCCGACTGTATACGCACTCAACCAAAACTATCCGAATCCGTTCAACCCGACAACAACGATTCGCTTTGCATTGCCTGAGCAGGCAACTGTAAGTCTGAAGATTTACAACTTGCTCGGACAAGAAATTGCGACGTTGGCAGAGGGCGATATGCCGGCAGCATTCCACACTGTTGTGTGGAACGGCAGGAACAACAGAGGCGCGCAGGTTGCCAGCGGTATGTACTTCTACCGCCTCAGCGCAGGAAAGTTTGTTGAGATAAAAAAGATGATGTTGACGAAGTAGGAATCCCCGGCGTAGAGACGTAGCCCGCCAAAGGCGGATCTTCGACAGTGCTACGTCTCTACTGATAAAAATAAAAAGCCTCCTGAAACATTCAGGAGGCGTTTTTGTTTGCACACTCCATGCTCTTCGCTCTAAGCTCTAAGCTCTAAGCCCTAAGCTCTAAGCCCTAAGCTCTAAGCCCTATGCCCTTTCACTCCAACACCACTGCCGCGTTCCACTTGCACTCACCATCAACATGCTGCCATTCGCGCCGATGGTCTCATAATCAAGGTCATGCCGATGACCGCGTTGCCGCCCATCATCTGCGCTTGCTGTGTCATCTCTGCGACGGCAATGTCTTTTGCTTTCCGCAATTCTTCCTCGTACGCCGCAGATCGCCCGCCAACGATGTCGCGAATGCCGGCAAAGAAAGCACGGAAAATATTCGCACCCAGAATTGCCTCGCCGCTGACTATGCCGATGTAACGGGCAATCTTTTTCCCTTCCACCGTATTTGTTGTTATGACTAACATTTGATGTTCTCCATCTTGTGAATTGATTTTCCTCGAACCATACAACACGTGATGCATACGAAACGTTCAGTAGAGTGTTGCGCTCATTTTATGAGTAAATGAGGAACATACGTGCCGTACCGCGTGGCTTTGCTGACGCGAGAAAAGTATTCATACAAAACTCTCGAGCATTCCTTCATTGCGGCAGTTGCTTCATCCCCAACTCCATAATTCTCCATCACGGTAAGGACATAAGGCAAATTCGGGAGATAAATAATTGCCCACTCCGTATTCACTCCTGCTATATCGCCCGGCTTGAATGCAACAGGTACATCGCCCGGCACGCCGGACTGGATTGCGCCGATTTCCGGTTTTGGTTTCTTCAAGATCGATAGAATGTCGTCGCACGTAGAACGATTGATGAACTCACCCTTATAGAGAATTTCCATGATGCGAGCAGCTTCCGCAGGAGTTGAAAGATTCTCATCACCGCGGACAGAAGCCGCTTGGTCCAACATTCGTCGCTGAACCCTCGTCTGTTTCAACCCGAGCGATGCGAGTGTTTTGTTGATGCCCTCCATCCCAACCAAATCAATCAGCATGTTCGTCGCAGTATTGTCGCTGAGAACAATCATCAGCACACACAAATCCCTGACGCTGAGCTGCGATGTTTTATCTCCAAACTCGACGAGAATTCCTGAGCCACCTACTTGCTTCTTCTTCTCCACCCATAACATATCCGTGAGTTTGATTTTGCCTTCCTGTGCTTGCTTGAACACTTCCATCAAGATGGGAATCTTGATAGCACTGCCTTGAGGGAAAAGGAAATTCTCGTTGATGCCAAAACGCTCACCTCGCACAAGGTCGAATGCAACAAAGCCAAAAGCACCCTGAACGTTTTGGACAACTTTGCGCAGTCTTGTCTCAGTCTTCTCACGAACCATCTTGAGGTTTTCTGGCTGTGAAAAAGACTGTGAAGCAAGGAAAAGAAGGACGGGAAGAAAACGCGTCATGATTTTTATGCCGACTTCTTCTTGAACAGACGATAGATGAAGAGAATAAGGATTGCGCCAAGGGTAGAAGCGATAAGGCCAGCCTTATCGCCCTGAATGTACAATCCCAGCGCAGAGCCGAGATACGTTGCTACGATCGAGCCTGCGATGCCAAGCAAAATTGTCATCACCCAGCCGCCGCCATCCTTGCCGGGCATAACGAATTTTGCAAGAGCACCTGCAATAAGTCCGATAAGAATTGTCCCAAGAATTGACATGTGTGTTTCTCCTTATGAAATACTAAATCATGCAAAGCGATTAAGGGAAGATCGCTTTACGCGGGTTGAAAGAATTTTTTGTAGAGAATTCGGACAGCAACCGGAAGAATGACCAAGACGATCGCAGCAGCAACCAACGGAAGAACAATTGCAAGAATGGAAAGTGTAACGGAGCCTCCGGCTTCCGCAGTAGAAACAACCGGATTGCCGATGCCGCCCGTCGTAGCTGTCGATGTTAGCCGGGTAACGCCCGTAAATGTTTGAATCAATCCCGCGACACCACCGCCCGCAATAATCGCAAGTGTCCATTGCAAGAACGGACTCATGCCCACAACCGACGACGCCATCGCGATAATACCCGCAACAACAGCAGCCGGAGCTGCAATAACATCCAAAATATGATCGACCCACGGGACGTAATAGCCCGCAATCTCAAACGCAGTTGCAACGCCGAAGGCGATTAACGCGGGCAGCGATCCGGTCCATTCAAAACCGGAGGAGAGCGAGAGATGTCCGGTGTACGACGCAATGCTCATCACCAACATTGGAACGAACACGCGAAAACCGCACGCCGCCGCGAGTGCAACGCCAACCAAAACGCTCAGAACAGTCTCTGTGTTCATTCGAATCCTTCCTCTATAGACTCATGGAATTACTCAGGAAAAGAAAGATTCTCATTGCGATAGCGAATCTCGTCATCTACCGCTCCTTTAAGATAATCAATTTACCGCCATCAACGCAGAAGCAATCTTTTCGTTCTTCAATGGAGTAGCGAGCAAGATTGAACGAACGCCACCGCGTTTCTGCGGCATCAAGACTTAAGAACTAAATCGATCAAGAAACGCCTTCTCGCTGTCCGTGAGGTTCGCTACTCCCGACGCATGCAGCTTTGCAATGATGCGGTCAAACTCCTGACGATTCACTTCGTGCAGTTTCTCGCGTTGAATCGCTTTCCATCGCTGAATGTCGGATGACAAAGCAATCGGCTCGACGATTCTTTTCTGTACTTGCACGATGCGCGCAGTGTGTTTCAACATTTTCATGTACGCGTAGCCGCCGAGAAAGCCGCCGAGATGCGCAAAGTGTGCAATGCCGTCGCTCGCCCCGCCGAAGCCGCCGAACAGCGAAAGCACCGTCATGCCGATGACCATGATGCGCACTTCCACAGGCAGCACACCCCAGATGTACACCTTGTCGCGTGGCCAGAAAAATGCGTAGCCGAGCATCACGCCAAACGTTGCACCCGACGCGCCAATGATGGGCGAAAGAGGATTGAAGAGAAGATGCAGAACTGCACCCATCAATCCGCTGACGAAATACAAACCAAGAAAATGCTTACCACCAAGCTCGTCTTCCAATCGCGGACCGAAGAAGAACAATGCAAGCATGTTGAAGAGAATGTGCGTGAAACCCGAAACGTCGTGAGCAAACATATACGTCAGAACTGTCCATGGTCGCTCGAAGAACATCAGCGGCACAAAGCTCAAGAACTGAAGGAACGGCGGACGCAAAAGGGTCAACACGTAAACAAGAACGTTTGCAATGATGAGACGGAGAACCCAACGAGTAAGTATCATTGAAGATTGTTGATTGACGATTGTTGATTGATATCCATCGATGCTCTTAAGACGCTTGCTGTATCGCTTCTGACAATTCGATGAAGCATGACTGAGGAAACAGATAATCCTCTCCCCACTCATCAATCACGCGCAGCATATTGAATCCTCCTATACACTTTCTGAAGCTCAAGCGAAGCCAAGTAGTCACGATTGTTCACACAGAGAACGTAGTGGTGCTTGATGGTAACACTTAACTCTACTAACTCTATGAACTCTAAAAACCGACGCTTTCTGTCGCCCTGAGTCCACGCTTCTCAGTGGACGAAGAGTCTCGTCATAATTCTTGTGAAGCAGACCCTTCGCTTCGCTCAGGGTTTAGAAGCCACAACTTCAAGCGCCTTCCTCGTCGCCGCCAACATCGCTTCAGGTCCAACGGGCAAGCCGGTTGCGTGTTTCATCCACAAGTCCGGAGCGAGGCGTCCGTATTTCGCCATCCGTTCAAACTCTGCGCCGAGGTTTCCCTTCTCCTTCACTTGCTCCTCGATCTGATGCGCAATCAAATGTCCGAGCGGATAATCGGGCAAATAGAGGAACGAATGGATCATGTGCGAGTAGATGCCAAGCAGAACAACATCCTTCTTGTTGATGACCGGAGCGTAGTAGTTGTTCCAGATGTTTTTTGCAATGCGAATGGTTGCATCCTTCAATTGTGCCGGTGTCGCATTCGGGTTGTCGTACATCCAATGCCACACTTCCATATCGACAAGTGCAACGCCGGCGATTTCAAATGTTGCCCAGAAATCGTTGAGGGTCTTCAATGCGTCACTCTTCGCATCGGGTTTCGGAAGTCCAAGCAGCTCCAAATCCTTTGCTTGAAACACAAACGCGAGCGCCTCGGTGAACGCCGTGTTCGGCACGCCGTTCAGCAGCCAATAGTCAACCATGTTGAGTGAGAACGTTTGCTCAACATTGTGCCCCATCTCGTGCACAGCAATGTTGAAGCCCTTGTAGTTCATGCCATCGTTCTCAACGCGGGTTCGCAAATGCGCAGGCGCTGAGCGCATCTGCGCTCCCCAGGCGTGACCCGAACCTCGCGCAGGATCGATAACAATATTATTGGCAAGCGTCTTCGCCCGCTCACCGGTAAAGCCAAGCCTCCGCAGCAAGTTCGGCATATCTTTCTTGTACGCTTCCGCCGTCGGATACTTCTTTGCAACGATCTTATCAAGCTCCGCTCCCGTGTACTTGCCGCGTGGACGGAATCCGTTGTACCAAATATCAAACGGCTCAAGCGGACGTCCGAGTCGTTGCTTAATCATCTTCGCCACATCCTTCACCATCGGCGACGTGAGAACGTCTTCCAGCATTTTTTTCACACGTGCTTCGGAAATTTCTCTATTCTCATCAAACCGTCGCGCAATATGTGTTGGAGCAGCCGGCGAGTACGGATCAACTTTCTTCGAGGCAAGAAATGTTTTCAACAACACTTCGTAGCGGCGGTCCGGCTCGGGGGCATTTGTCACGTTCATGTCAGCAGGTACAGGCGAATCACCATCTTTCACCTCAGCCGCTTTCACTTCATTCGTCATCGGATTCCAATCTACGAGAGGATTGTTGATTACGACTGCCGGAATTGTTTGCGTGACAATCCGCTCCATTACCTGCTGAATCATCCGTTGCTTTTCCAGCCCATCCTTCGGCTCGCTGTAGTTTGCTTTGATTTCATCACGCAAATTCCAATGCGAGAGCAGTCGCAGCTTCGGCGGAAACAGCCGCTCGCCTTTATCATTCAACAGATGATGCATGTAGATGTTGTACTCGGCAATGTACCGGTCGGCTTCACTGCCGGCTTCTGCAATCGCTTGATTCACTTCCGCAGGAATGCGCTTTGAAAATCTCTGCGCAAGCCGCGCCTCAGCCCATTGTCTTCGATTCCATTTCGTTCCTTCCCCTAATCGCTGGTCAAGTGTTGTCAGCGGAAAGTTCAGCAGCACAACAAACGCCAGCTTGTTCTGAAAGAAATCTTCCGTTACATGCGCACTTGGGTCATAGCCTGCAAACGTTTCGTCATACGGTTGAATCGGTCCCAAGTCTAAGTCCGATTGCTGACGAAACTCCCGCGTTAACTCCAGCATGTGCCCGTCAAGCTGCTCCATCAAATTCTGAAAACGAGTGAACATCGTGTCAAGAGCCGGTTGCGTGCCCACAAAGTTCCTTCGCACAAAATCCTCAAACACCTTGTCGTCGCCGTCCTCCTTGCGCCAGAGACTGCCGACTTGCCTCATGCCGCGCAACAACCGAACTGCGCTGTCTTCGCCATACTTTCCGACAAGCTCCTTTTCTAACTTTGCAAATGTCTCGGCATTTTGCGCAAACGACATCCCGCTCACCAGTAACAAACAAAGAAATGAAACGAACATACGTCGCCACATACAGCCTCCGTTATAGTCATACGAATTGTAAGAGATATTCAAGGGAAAGTGCAACAATTTGAACAACTTCAACATAGGAGTTTTGATGGAGAGATTCAATTCACATTCCCCTTCCTCATCATCATTGTCAACGGTCAACAGTCAATTGACAATTATTATTGAGTATGGGTAGTGCATTGGGCTACCTCCTTAAACGCGCACAGAGAGACGTACTCCACTTACAATCTCATTCTCCGCTAAGTGGAGTCCATCTGCTTCGCAGATCTCAAAAGCAAAATCATTATCTTATGAATATGAAAGTCTGCACAACTCTCGCTGCTCTATTGCTTCTTTGGTCCACAACATTTGCTCAAACGAATTGCAAATTTGCCTGGCTCTCCGACACACACATCGGCAGCGAAACCGGAGAAGCGGACCTTCGTCACTCTATCGCAGACATCAACGCTATGAGCGACATCGCGTTTGTCATCCTCTCCGGCGATGTTACGGAAATGGGAAGCGACGAACAGCTTCGCAAAGCGAAATCATTGCTCGACTCGCTCAACAAACCATGCTACGTCGTTCCCGGCAATCATGACACAAAGTGGTCGGAGTCCGGCTGCACAACATTCCCAAAACTCTTTGGCAGCGATAAATTTGTGTTTGAGCGCGGCAAGTTCCGATTCATCGGCTTGCACCAGGGTCCGCGCATGAGAATGGGTGACGGACATTGGGCTCCCGAAGACATGCGCTGGCTCGATTCCGTTCTGACACATCTTCCCAACAAACAACAGCCGCTCTTCTTCGTTACGCATTATCCTGTGGACTCAAGCATCTCAAACTGGTACGTCATGCTCGACAAAGTGAAGAAGTACAACACGCAAGCAATCCTTCACGGGCACGGACATCGCAATGGCGTGTTCAACTTTGAAGGCGTCGCTGGAATCATGAGCCGCTCCAATCTCCGCGCCCGCGACACTATCGGCGGTTACACGATTGGAGAAGTCCGCAACGATACGCTTTTCGTATCTGAACGAACGCCGGGAGTTACAACAAGCAGGCCGTGGCATTACATTCTTCTTAATATTAAGAACTACGCGGCAGATACAGCGCGTTTTCCTCGACCTGATTTTTCAATCAACCTACGCTATCCAAATGTGAAGGTAAAGTGGGAATTCAACTCAGGGTATACCATAACGTCATCCCCATTGGTCACTGATTATGCACACGTCTTTATCGGAGATGCTTCAGGCACCCTCTACAACATAGACAAATGGTCTGGAAGAGTGCTACGACATTTCAAGGCGGGCGGACCGATTCATTCTACTCCTTCGTACTTGCGACGTGTAGTTTACTTCGGGTCAACGGATAGTAACTTCTACTGCGTCGGATCAACATGGCTGGAGAAGGCTTGGTCATCAAAAACGGATGCGGCAGTTGTCTCCAGTCCCACAATAAACGATAGATGGAAGTTTCTTCTTGGACCCCAGCACCACTACCCGATCGAGAAACAGTTTATATATTTTGGCTGTAGTGACGGAACATTTCGAGCACTCGATATGTCATATGGACGTGGCGGGTGGACATTTTCGGGTCTCTCAGGATTTGTGGAGACAAAACCTCTTCGCTACTATGGCAAAGTTATCTTCGGTGCGTGGGACAACTACCTTTATGCTCTAGATGAGAATGACGGCAAGTTATTATGGAAATGGAGAGGAGAAAGAGAAGGTGCTTTGCTCTCTCCGGCAGCATGTATTCCGGTCGCCGCGCACGGCAAAGTCTTCATTGTCGCGCCGGATAGAATGATGACGGCAATTGATGCCGAAACAGGAAAGCAAGTTTGGCGAACAGGCAAGTATCAAGTCCGCGAATCCATTGGAATCTCGGAAGATGCCGAACGAGTGTACATCAGAACGCTTCGCGATTCAATTCTTGCATTATCAACTTCAGCGAATGAACCAAAAGAAGTTTGGTGTACCAACGTCGGCTTCGGCTACGACCACAACTATGCCGCGCTTGTAGAAAAAGATGGAACGCTCTTCTACGGCACACGCAACGGCTTGCTCATCGCGCTCAATGCAAGAACAGGCAAAGTGAAATGGCAGCACAAAACCGGCGTTGCGCTTCTCAACACGGTTGCGCCGATTGATGGACGGAGAGTTGTCGTTTCAAATGTTGATGGCGAGGTGATGCTGGTGGAAGCAGAGGATTGATTCTCTCCGAAGAGATTCGTACTATCTTGCAGAGGATATGAGATGAACAACGACTTGCCAATCGAAATACAACAGTTGATTGCCAACTATAAGCCTGAGAAGATTATTTTGTTCGGCTCGCGCGTGACTCGTAATGTCCATGAAGATAGCGACTACGATTTCCTTATCGTCAAGGAAACAACAACTCGCAGACTCAATCGCCGCGAAGAAGCAATGCGAGGGATTAAACAAAAAGTTGCGCTCGACCTTTTAATTCTTACGCCAGAAGAATTAAGTTTTCTGCGTAGCATCAAGTCGCAGTTTATCGAAGAGATATTTGAAGACGGTAAACTTGTCTATGAAAGAAACTAACGACTGGCTGAAATTCGTCAAAGAGGAATTTGACACGATACTTCTTCTCGAAGAGTCCGAGTTGTATCGCACGTTGTGCATTCACGCCCAACAGTTGGCAGAGAAAACTCTCAAAGCCGCGCTGTTTGAAAAAGGAGAGAAGATTCCGCGCATCCACGACCTTCCTGCTCTTGTAACTCAGCTTGGACTTCGACTGCCAGTGAGCGACGAAGATGTACAATTCCTTTCATCGGTTTACTCTGAGTCACGCTACCCAAGTGAGGTTGGTTTGCTACCGCATGGAAAGCCAACGGAAGAGGACGCGCAACGGGCAGTTGCAACTGCGCGGAAGATTCACGAATTCGTTTTTGCTCACTTCAATTGAAGACCCTGGTAGGCAGGGACTACTTCGCTCGTCGTTGCAACGCGCTCATACAATACCTTGCCGACTCGACGGATGTGGTCAACCACATCGTTGTTGCCGATATGATGACGCAATACAAGGTCAAACTTCCACGGTAAGTACAAATCTTCTAGCTGTCCGTGAAGCCGCACCAAATCCTGAAAGGTCAGGCTTTCGCCAACCATAACTAAATCAATATCGGAGCCCGGCTTGAAATTGCCTTTCGCGCGCGAACCAAAAACGAGAACCATATCAACGCTCGAGTTCGCGGCGAAGACATTCACTATTGATGCGATATGCTCATCTTGCAATCCAAAGCGCATAGGGAAGCTCTCTCATAGTTTTCTTGCCACTCGCTCCTGTTCCAAACGCAGGGCGAGCTCATCAAAGAGTGGAGTGAACGTATTCCGTATGTGTATTCAAAACACTGAATCACTCCTTGTTCTTCCAGTTCCGTGTACTCCTTTTGTGCAACAGCTTTGCGGAGTTGCTCCAAGGCTATGATAAAATTGCTAAACCTCCGTATCCATCGGATGTCATTTTCCATGATGCAATATAAACAAAATTCCTATTGTTGTCTCCATTCCGGCACTCTGCCCGGCGTCCAGGGCGCGCCGGCGGATTCCATTGCCGCTTCAAGATTCTTCACATCCACTTCGACAAGCGTTTTCAACTTCGCCAATAGAGTAGGACGCTTCACTGTCGAAGATTGGCTCGAACGTCGTTCCCGCGTTCACGGTCTTCCATACTCCGCCGGACGCAACGGCGATGTACCACTCACTTTTATTGGCTGGATTGACTGCAATATCAACGATGCGACCCGATGCCAGCGCCGGACCGATGGAGCGAAACTTCAATCCCTCGAACGTCGCCGCTGACATTGGGCCTTTATCTTTCGCGTCGACGGTTTTTTCTTTTGGGAAAAGTTGGCTGTTGGAGCAATGAGTAGCGCAAGCAATAATAGAAAGCGGAGGAGCATCATGGATGTATCTCCATCGTTTTAGGGTGACAGAAAATAACATGCTTACAGTGAATCAATTTTGCAGCGAGCTGCTGCAAAATTGGGCAGTCATTGCTTTTTCTTGTTGGCAGAAGACTTCTTCGGCGCACGGAGTTTATTGAGTTCTTGTTCCAACTCTTCAATTGTCGGCAAGCTGTCTTTCAACTGCTTCGGCAACGATTTCATAATCTGATATTCTGCAACGCCGATGGGCTTATTGATATCGCGCAGCGCGTACTCCACAATCACGCGGTCTCGTTCTTTGCAGAGAATGAGACCAACACTCCGGTTATCATCAGGATGACGCAACTGGTCGTCAACAGCGGAAAGATACATGTTTACTTTGCTCGCGTACTCTGCCTCAAACTCATTCATCTTCAAGTCTATGACGACATAGCAGCGCAGACACAAATGATAAAACAGCAAGTCAAGGGAATAATCCTTCTTGCCGATACGCATCGGCACTTGGCTGCCGACGAACGCAAAGCCCGAACCGAGTTCAAGTAAAAAATGTTTCAAATGTGCAAGCAGCGCTTTCTCCAAATCTCGCTCATGTGCTTCTTCACTCAGTTCGAAGAAGCCAAACAGGTATGGGTCTTTCAGGATTTGCGCCGCAAGTTCGGATTGCGGAGCGGGGAGCGTTCGCGCAAAGTTGTTGATGGCTTTGCCTTGACGCAAATGAAGCCCGCTCTCAATTTGATGCACGAGAATCGTGCGCGTCCAGCCGTGTTCGATGGCTTTCCTGAGATAGAATTCACGGTCGGTGGGATTTGCAAGTTCGAGAATACGCACATTGTGTCCCCATGGCAATTTTGCAACAAGCTGTTGCAAAATTGCGTCTTGCGGATAGGCGCGAGCAAGCGCAAGCATGTAATTGAGATTGCGCTGAGAGAATCCCTTCATGCGCGGAAATGCTTTTGAAAGGTCGGACGCTAATCGGTCAACTACTTTTGTTCCCCATCCTTCCCGCTCTTGACTTGCAATGATGTCGCGCCCAATTTGCCAATACAACATTATCAACTCACTGTTTACCCGAACCGCCGATTGAATTTGCGCGGAACGAATTTTCTGCTTTAACTGGTCCAACAGCAGTTCATATCTCGCCGCACGCAATTTTGCAACAGGCTGTTGCAAAATTGCAGATGAAGAGTGAGTTTTGGTGAACTTGATTTTTCTCGACGCCTTCTTTGGTCGAGAGATTTTGTTACGACGCGGAAGAGTCATACGCTTTTCTCCTTCATTGCCTGTGCGCGCATCCATTCTTCTTTCAGCACCACATACATCAACTGGTCAATATTCTTTCCATCCTTCACAACAGCTTTACGCATTCGTGATTCAAACCGGAAGCCCGCTTTCTCAAGCACACGCGCAGAAACAGGATTCCACTCAAACACCCCCGCGTGAATGCGCGTCAAATCAAAATTCGTGAACACATAATCGACGACAGCCTTCACTGCGGCGGTCGCAATACCTCTTCCCCAAAACGGTTCGCCGAGCCAGTAGCCCATCTCTGCTGAATGTCTGTAGATGTCGGGTTGGATGTGAATGCCGATGCCGCCAACAAGCTCTTGCGACGAAGCAATTGCCCATCCCGTTTCAGGTTGATGCTTCGCCACGGCGCGAAGCCATTTCCTTGCATCGTGGAGTGTGTATGGATACGGAAAGGAATCGCGCAGGTTGATGGAGATGTGTCGGTTATTGGCGTACTTCGCAATCGCTTCAGCGTCAGTTGCAACCATACTTCGTACGCACCAATCATCGAACAGCGGCAGAATCACTTCTTCTCTCCGCTCGACGAGTCGGGTCCTCGACCTTCACGTCGGTGTGGGCGACTGCTGTTTGCGCCGCGGCGAGGACCGCGAAATGGTCTGCGGCGGTTGTCGTACTGCTTCTTCGGCTCAAGACGAATCTTCTGCGGGTCAATCATCGGCGGCGGCATTTCTTTCAGCCACTCATCCGGCGGATAAATGGATTCGAGTTTTCGTCCGATGAATTCTTCGATGACGGGAATCTGCATTCCATCTTCTTCACACGCAAAACTTACGGATATTCCGCTTGCGCCTGCGCGCCCTGTTCGTCCAATGCGATGGACGTAATCTTCAGCATCGAGCGGCAAGTTGTAGTTAACGACGTGACTGACCCCTTCGATGTGAAGCCCACGGGCGGCAACATCTGTCGCTACCAAAATTCTAAACTTCCCCTCACGAAACCCTTCCAGCGTCTTCACCCGCTCAGGCTGCGACACATCGCCCGACAGCAAGCCGCAGGAAATTCCTCGCGACATCAATTGCTCGGCAAGTTTATGCGTCTGGTCTTTCCTGTTGCCGAATACGATTACGCGTTCAAGATTCTCATGCACAATCATGTTGTACAGCAGCTTCAGCTTATCCTCCGTCGTTACGATATACACTCTCTGGTCGATAGCTAACACACTAACTTGCTCCGGCTCGATGTCAACATTGTACGCTTCCCGCGTCCAATTACCTGCAAGCCGTCTCACTTCGTCCGTCAGCGTTGCGGCGAAGAACATCGTCTGCCGCTTGTCTTTGTGCGGCGTGCTAAGGACAATTTTTCTCATATCGGGGATGAAACCCATATCCAGCATCCGATCGGCTTCATCAATCACCAGAATCTCGACATGATTGAGATGAATGAGATGCTGATTCTTGAAATCAATCAAACGTCCGGGCGTTGCGACAACTATATCAACCGGACCATCAAGCCAGCGTTTCTGCCGCTCGTAATTCATTCCGCCAAACACCGCAACAGTTTTGCAGCGCAAGTATTTCGAAAGCGACTTCGCATCTTTTTCAATTTGCAGCACAAGCTCGCGGGTCGGTGCAAGAATCAACGCACGCGGGCTTGCTTTGCGTCTTTCTGTAAGAGGCTTCCGCAACAAGTGGGAAAGGATTGTAATTAAGAATGCAGCGCTCTTGCCTGTGCCTGTCTGCGCTCGCCCCGTGCAGTCTGCACCTTGCAATGACTTCGGAAGAATTTCCGCTTGCACGGGAGTGCAGTACTGAAAGTTCAAGTCGGCTATCGCGTGCATTATTTCCTTGGGGAGATTCAAATCGTGGAAGCGAGTCTTCCCTTCAGCAGGCGGGACGTTGAACTGAGGAATCTTCCAATCATCAACAAGTGCAGCTTGCGGTTCTGTCTGAGGGTGAGGCCGGGGTGTTCGAGTGTGTGGACGTTGAGGGCGAGTACGATTATCGGTTCTCGGCGAACGCTCTCCTCGCTGATGCGGAGGGCGAGGATGTTTGCCCTGATAACCACGGCGAGTGGTTTCTTTCCTTGCAGGAGAATGCGAGTGCGTTTTGTGCTGCTCGACTGGCGCAACCGTGGATTCTTTCTTTCCACGAATCCTACTGCTGAGCCACGAAGCAACCTTCTTGATGACTTTTTTCATTCAGATGTCTTTTGATATGTGAACAACTCTGCGCAGAGGGGAGAGCACAGCGGAACTTTTCGATGGTGAACGTATGATTCATTAGGATAGGTTGAGCGTTTGGGTAGGATGAAGATAAGAAGTATTGCGGAGAGAAGAAACTTCAATTCTGAGCGAAGCGAAGAATCTGCCGATTGTTATTTTCAGATTCTTCGCTCACTCCGTTCGCTCAGAATTTGGAGAGCCGAAAACTAAACGGCACGCTCACCCACACAGAAACAGGACCGTTGTTCATGTAGGCTGGGGTGAAAAGAAATTGCTTCGCCGCCTCCATCGCTGCTTCGTTGAACAACTCGTTGTCGCCCTTAAGAATGCGAACCTCGTGCGGTTTGCCTTGTTTATCAACCCAAATACTTACCGTTACCTTTCCTTCAATTTCAGCTTTCAACATCAGCTCGGGATATTTTGGAGCGACACGCCGCACAAGCATGGGCGGCTGTTCGACTGCACGGAATATCGGTGGCTCGGCTTCATCAACTTCGACTGGACCGCTTGGAGTTCCTCCTGCAATTCCTGCATTACCACCTTCTCCGGGTCCCAAGCCAACGTTGTCACCACCCAAGACAATTCCTTTCTTCAAGTCATCTTGTGTAGCGAATGGTACGTTCGGTTCCGCGACGACAGCCGGCACAGCAACAATCCTACCTGCCTTCACATCACCGACTTTCGGCGCTGCGCCGGAAAAGATTGTCGTAATGTCGATATTCTCAAGATCAATCCGGCTCTTCGTCCATGGCGTTTCACCCGGCGGCTTAAACTTCACTTTACTCATGTCAATCGCAGGCGAAGGAAAGAGATGGTAGCTTGCGATAATCAACGCGTGAATCGCAATCGATATCGCGAGCGCAAACATCATGTTTCTTCTTTGAATTTGCTCGACCTCAACACCGCGGTAGGTGAGCGAGTGGGGATGATTCACTGCAACTGGAACGACGGACATCATGGCGACCTCCTTTGGTTGTGTGAATGGGAATGAACGAACGCCAACTACAAAGAAGTCAAACATGATGCCAGGAGATTGTGGCTTAGTTTAGATTGATTTCGAGAAGATGAAAACTCTCAGTGTGCAGAATGCAAGACATCAGGCGAGAGTATTAAGGGGTGATGCTGGAAGTGATTGAATTATGAATCGCAGAGGAAGGCTTGCAGTTTGCAATGGCAAGAGTTGAAAAGCTTGCCACAAAGACACGAAGGACACTGTGTGCTTCGTGGATGATTCTTTCGGCTTAGAACACACTCACCTTCACATACCGGCAAAGACCCACGAGGTCTGCATTGGAAATTCACGCGAGACCTCGTGGGTCTCTCGCTCCGTACCGCTGATGTACATTTGATGGTTGAGCTGAAGGTAACCTTCCGCAGGGGTTGTGCCGGGCAGAAGGTTACCTTCAATATCACTTTGAGCAGTTGGATTATCGTTCAACGTGTCAGAAGCCATAACCAACCGGCCCATAGCCGGGAACGCTGACATATCCTCTCGAACCGCCAGAGTCGTAGTTGCCTGCACTAAATCGTGATGACCAAAAGTTATCCCCGCTGCCGCCCTGACCTTGATAACTATTTTGTTTTGCTGCGACGAACAAGTTGATGACTGGGGTCGGGTTGCCTTCGTAGCCTGCGTTCCCCTGATGATCAAGCCAATACTTGCCGGGCTGAATCCACGACCCGACCATGTAGCTCCACACGGTGTACTCTAACGGTGGCAACTCACGACCGTTGATAAAAATGCCTGTGTTCCCTTTCGAAGCGTTCTTCTTCATTGAACCGAAGCGATGGTTGGGCTGCATATATCCGTACGCGGGATATCCGACGACACCATAGAGACCACTCTTCGCATCATACCAGTAGTTGCCCGGCTTCGGCTTCACGCCGTACTGTTTTTCGATTTCGGCTATCTGGGCGTTCGAGAGTGCGACATCATTGATGATCACTCCTCCTTTGATTTGCTCGTCTGGTTTTTTCGTCGAGGCTTGAGAGATTGATGTTCGTTGAAACATCACCGTCTCATTTGTTTCGGCGATTGGCTTGCCGCCCTCATCAACCTCGGACATCGTGAAGAACAACTGGCTCCCTTGCCATTGCGCCCGAAACGTAAATCCTTCAGACTCATCGCCGATTGTTCCGCTGAGAATGTTGTTCTTGACTTTGCCCCTGACGGGAAGAGTCGTGCCTCCACTCGCAAGTGTGCCAGCATAGTCTCCGCTCGTATTCTTCTTAAGCGTAAGAGTTGCCGACCCGGCATCGGAATGACCGGTGAAGCTGCCGGAGAAATCTTGGCCATTGGCATTGCAGGAGAATATGAGAAGGCAGAGTATCAAGCGAAGTCGTTTCATGGTCTCACCTCATTAGTAAGTCTGTCTATGAGAGTTTTGTCATTACCTGGAACAAATTCGTGCTCGCCTTCAATATAGGTCTAACTCCCTGAAGAATCACGGATTATTCGGTATCCCCACTGCGAAACCATAGCCACTTGTCTCAAGAGTTCTGTATACGAGTTTGTACAAATAAACGTCGCTTATTTGTGTCTGGGGTAGCTAACTTTCACCCTTGTTTCCCGAGGTATAGAATTGTGTGAAGTCGGGTGCAGCAACGCCAGCTATAGTTAAACACTTGTCGCCGTTGGAAGATATGAAAAATTGGAGTTAGGTTTGAAATTTTCTGAGTCTTTGCGTCTCAGACGAGAATTGGATGCAGGTCGAGACCAAATTGTGTTTTGTTAAGTTGCATCTCATAGACTTTCGTTGAAAAGAGATTATTCCGAATGAAGTCAACTAAATGTAATTTGACCTTAGCATCCATCATACATCCAAAGATAATTTCTCTGTAAGCCTCACTTGGCAATTGCACCGTCTTCTTTGTCGTGCCAACTTCACAAAGCCTAAATTCACATTCTTCCTTCCAGACTGTCCATTTGACCATCACTGACTTTCGAATAAATGAATCAACTTCTTCGTTCAGCAAGCTGTATTCTGGAAACGAGTCTTGATAAATTACGGGTTCTATTTTTTCACTTGTTGCATTTTCCAAGACTACAGAATCAAATCCCACGCAAAATCCTCTATGCGATTGAGCATAGTGCGACCACATGAGGTAGTTGTTATTGACTGCAGAGAGACTTACGATTCCCACATTGCGACGATTTTGTTCTCGAAGCAATTCATGTGATCTTTCTTGATGGTGAGGATCCTCCCACAAACGTTTCTGTTGTTCACTGAAACATAGTTCATGAATTTCAGTATCTGTTTTCTTAGGGTACTTCCACTTCGCTAAGGTGTACATTTTCTGAAACATATTTTCTTGTGTTTGATCTTCCTTTCGATAGACTAACGGCAATGCTGAGTCAAAGGGGTCGTTGAACTCAGCTGGCGATGCGAAATACAACTCGCGTTCAGTGATAATTCTCTTGTGACATTCTTTATCCCAATCTCGATACTTGTATAGAATCGACGAGATATTGCTATTTGCATTTGATTTCATGTGACTATCCTATCATACTCCAAAACCCCGACAGGTTGTCGCAGTTTTGTTGTTGCAGTTCAATCATTTTCTTTTCTGCTCTTCCCTCGCTTCATTTTTGTTTGCGCAACAATTCCCACAACAGCAAGTACAACCATCAACCCAATACTGACATTTCTTTCGAGGTGAAGCGATTGCGTTACGAGAAACGCCCCCGTCACCGACGAAAGAACAATCAGCGCCCACTCGAAGAGAAATGAGAGCAGTACAGCGCCAAGAATTCCGCCAATAATAAACGGCAGCCACCACGGTAACGAATCCGCCGTGGCAAACTTCTCCCACAGACTGATGAAGACGTAGCCGCCAGCAAGGAATCCGGCAACGCGGAGCGCTATCTTCTCGACAAAGAATCCAGCGCTTGCCGCAACAACGCCAACACCAAGAGCAGCATAGAACAGCGTCGGCTGTTGCAGTTGCATGTACTTTGGAATGAATGTCATAGCGGCAACGAACGCAACCGCTCCGACGAAGAGCCAGAATGCTTTTCTTCCGAAGAAGAGAAGTGCAATGCCGAGAATAATCGGCGTGAGAGAGATGATATCGAGTTGAGGCATATGTTTTTTCCATTCTGAGCGAAGCGAAGAATCTGATGTGTATTTGAATCAGAGTGAGATACTTCGCCCCGACAAAGAAGTCGGGGCTCAGTATTAAGAGTGCTTCTTCCTCCGTTTCCCCATCTCCTCGAAAATCACTTTAACGGTTTTCATGTCATCTCACTGCTTGAACTTGCTTTAGCCCGGATTCTTCTGTGCGTAGGCGTAATATCCTCCGTAGTCTTCGCCTTCCCACTTTTTCCTTTTTCCTGTTTCATTTTTCATTTTGCCTTGATCCCTACTTCACCGGCTTGTAGTATTTCAATGCTTCGGGCATGTGCTCTTGAATTTGGCGGATGCGCGTTTCATCCGAAGGGTGCGTGCTTAAAAATTCCGGCGGCGCTTGTCCGCCTTTGTTTGCAGCCATCCGCTGCCAGAACGTAACGGCTTCGTTCGGGTTGTAGCCCGCCATCGCCATGAACGTTAATCCAAGCTCGTCCGCCTCACTTTCTTGCGTGCGATTGAAGGGAAGCAACACGCCCACTTGCGCGCCAAGCCCGTACGCGCCCATCCACAAATTCCTCGTCTGCTCGGGTTTATCTTTGAGCGCAACGTCCAACGCCACGCCGCCAAGCTGTGCAAGCAAGCCCTGACTCATCCTCTCGTTCCCATGCTCGGCAACGGCGTGCGCAATCTCGTGTCCCATCACCACCGCCAAGCCCTCTTCTGTTTTCGTTACGGGCAATATGCCGGTGTACACAACAACTTTTCCGCCGGGCATACACCACGCGTTCACCTGCTTGTCTTCAACAAGATTGAACTCCCATTGATACCCTTGTAACGATTCTTCAATCCCTTTCTCTTTGAAATAGCGCTCCACTGCGCCTTGCACGCGCGTGCCGATACGCTTCACCATTGCCGTCGCCTGCGCGTCGGTACTCAGCTTATTCGACTTCAGGAAATTTCCGTATTCCGAATAACTCATTCCCAGAATTTGCGATGCCGGAATGAGGCTAAGCTGCTTGCGCCCCGTAATCGGAACCGTGCTGCACGTAATGAAAATGATTGATAGAACTGTAACCATCGCAACAAGCACGCGATGTAAATGCTTGGGAGGTCTACGACCTCGGAGAGGATGCATGGTTTTCTCCTCCTTGAGAGATAGATCGAATGACAGCAGAACTACTGATGATTTTATATTACAATAGTATAGTTTGGGATTATGTGCAAGGCCATATTAATTCTTATGTTCATTATGGGGAAATGTGTGGTGACAGAACCAACAAAACTCCCTGCAACAAACCATCACCCCGCGAACTCAAACACTTCCGCTTGGGCAATCCTAAAATAATCTTCCGTTGGCATGACGATGGAATCCGTCAGCGAGCCGGCGTTGAAAGCAATCCTTGTGTTGCGTTGGATGGAAGTATCAACGTAGAGGGCGAAAGGAAGAATGGGCTCGCCGAACGGTGGGACGGAGCCGGGAACGAGTCCGGTAAGCTGGAAAAGTTCTTCGGCATTGGCGAAGCGGAGCTTCTTCGCGTTGAAATGCGTTTTGATCTTCTGTGAATCAATCCTTTTCGCAGCGCTGATGACGAACAGCTTGAACACATCGTCCACCTTCATCACAATCGCTTTGCCGCCTGTGGAAAGGTCCTCGCCGCGTGCCTTCGCGGATTCTTCCGATGTTCGCGTTGGCTCGTGGTGAACAGAGCGGAATGCGATCCCGTTGCCCTCGAGAAAGGATTTGATGTTGGAATAGACCGAATGTTCTGGCATGGAGGATTTATGATTCTTGATTATGGATTCTGACTTCTGATTTCTGACTTCTGATTTCTGACTTCTGATTTCTGACTTCTGATTTCTGACCTCTGATTTCTGACTTCTGATTTCTGACCTCTGATTTCTGACTTGCAGACCCTTCGCACAAAACGCTCAGGGTTGAGAATTACGACCTTCCTTTTTGTTTTGCTGCGCGATAGATCCTCAACACACCGTAGCTGAACTTCTCGCCAAGCTTCTCATACACTCCCGTCAAATTACTGAACCCGAGCTTTGCAAACGCGGCGGCTATTTCTTCCCGTGCATCGGGCGTGAGTATTCGATTCACATCCAGCTCTTCGCCGGCGTTCACCGCGGCAAGCAAATGCCCTTCAATCGTGCTCATCGCAAGACGACGGGTCTCCGCTATCTGTTCCATTGATTTTCCCAAGCGAAACAGCTTGAGCGATTCCCGCGTCGTTTCATTCATTCCCTTCGGCGGCGATGAGGCAGCCGGCAGCACATCGCGAAATTCCATCTTCGTGTTCGTCTGAAGATACCGCTCGACTTCCGACATGAATACCTTTCCGAACTCATTCAGCTTCTTTTCTCCAACGCCGCTGATGCGAACGAACTCGTGTGGTGTCGCCGGGTATTGCCGCGCCATCTGGCGCAGCGCAACGTCGGAGAAGACAATGTACGCCGCAACGTTTCGCTGGTCGGCTAAGCGTTTCCGCAGCACGCGCAGCCGGTCGAACAACTGTTCATCACACTCAATTTCTCCGACGCCATGCTTCGCCGGTTCGGCAACAACCACCGGCTTCGTAAGATGGATTGCAATGCGTTGCTTCAGCACACGCATGCCTTCATCGGTCAGCTCAAGCACATTGAACTTTTCGTGATTCTGCTGCACATGGCGCAGCCGCATCAACTGTCGACCGACAGTCTGCCACTCGGCGCGGCTCATCTCCTTGCCGATGCCGTACGTGGAAAGTTCTTTGTGGTTCCACTTTCTGATTTTTTCCGTGTCCGCTCCCGTCAGCACTTCAACAATGTGGTTCATGCCAACACTGAAGCCGCTTCTCTCTTTGATGCGATAGACGCACGAAAGAAATTTTTGCGCGGCAACCGTCGCGTCATACGTTTCCTTCGGCGCGAGACAGTTGTCGCAGCCGTTGCAATTCGGCTCGCCGTATTGCTCGCCAAAATATTCCAGCAACACCGAGCGGCGGCATTCCGCGCTTTCGGCGTAGTGCACCATCTGTTCCAGTTGCGCCCTGGCAATTCGCTGTTCGTGCGGATCGGGCTTTTCTTCGATGAAGAACAATTGCTTCATCATATCTCCGGCGCTGAAGAGCAGTACACATTCAGCAGGTAAACCATCGCGTCCAGCGCGTCCGGTTTCCTGATAATAGCCTTCGATGTTCTTCGGCAAATCATAATGCACGACGAAACGAACATTCGGCTTGTTGATGCCCATGCCGAAGGCAATCGTCGCACAAATCACCCGCACTTCATCACGGAGAAATAATTCCTGATGACGCGTCCGGTCAAGAGCGGCAAGACCGGCGTGGTAGGGCGCGGCGGAAATGCCGTCTTCTTTCAATCGTTCGGCAACCGACTCGGAGGTTTTGCGACTTTGACAATACACAATTCCACTCTCGTTCGGTCGCGCACGCACGAATTGCAATACTTGCGAGTACGGGTCCGACTTCGGAATAACTTTGTAGCTTAAGTTGGGACGATTGAAGCTCGCAACATAGCAGTGCGCATCGCGAAGCTGCAGATGTTTGAGGATGTCTTCCCGAACGCGGGTTGTTGCCGTTGCCGTCAGCGCCATCATGGGAACTTTCGGCAGCAGGTTCCGCAGTTCAATCAGTTGCCTGTACTCAGGACGGAAGTCATGTCCCCATTCGCTGATGCAATGCGCTTCGTCCACTGCAATCAAGCTCACATTCCAATTCTGCATATCAGAAAGAAATCCCATCAGCACAGCGCGTTCCGGTGCGACGTACAACAAACGGAACTTGCCTTCATGCAACCCGCGCATTCTCTCGTTCGCCTCTTGTGGATGGAGTGATGAATTGAGAAATGTTGCCGCAACGCCGCTCGCCTGCATTGCATCAACCTGATCCTTCATCAGAGAAATAAGAGGAGAAATTACGAGCGTTAGTCCGGGACGAGCTAACGCAGGAAGTTGAAAGCACAGCGACTTGCCACCGCCTGTCGGAAGAAGCGCAAACACATCTTTGCCCGCAAGCGAGTCGCTGATTATTTCCTCTTGCAGCGGACGGAAAGATGCGAAGCCGAAATATTGTTTGAGGAGTGGAAGTAAATCGTATTGAGGGGAATTCATAGTCTCTCGTTCAAGAAGGGAATAATCAGAACTTTCGCGACAACCAGTATCCGGGTTTTCTCTAACTTTGCAGAAGAGCGTTCGCCCTTAGTTTTTGAAGAACTTCTTCCCATGGAATGCACTTCACACTCCCTGATTCAACCTCATCAATGCGGCGATTAATTTCTGCTTGCCAAGCTTTCTCAACATCTTCATCGATGTCGTCTTCGAGGCTGGAAATCAGTTCTTCCGCAATCCGTGCGCGTTCCGTTGAAGACAAGCTCAAGGCTTCGGTGATAATTTCCTTTGCTGTCATGCTCATGAATCCTCCTGCGAAAACTTAAGGACTGATGTTACGCAAACCAAATAATTTCGCCACGAAGACACCAAGAACACGAAGAAAACCTTAAGAAAAGGAGGAGTCTTTTCAAGGACTTTGTGTCCTTTGTGCATTTTTGTGGCAATGCTTCCGGTTAATGTGCGTAAAAGCAGTTAAGAAATGATGACTGCGTTCAAAAGATCCGGCAAGCGATTGAGGAACCACTCGAGTTTCCAAATCGGGTCAGGCTCGGCTCAGAAAGTTTTCGAGAACGAAAATCTTCCGAATACGAAACTGTACGGGACTTTCGGCCAACGCAATTGCTTTCAAACTTTCCATCCCCGAAACAAACCAAGGATGTGTACATGCGGGGACATCGAAAATCCATCGAGGCGTATCAATTCCTAACTCATCGCAGAGATATGTTGCCGTTGAGGCAATGAGCGCATCCATTTTTTCGTCCGACAGATCAAACGGCTCAGCAACGGCAGATACATTCTTGTGAAAACGGAAGTCATCAACGAAGTTCATCAGATGGATGACCCAGTTTTCCGGATCGGCTTCAATGTTCTGCTTTGTTTCGCGTACCGTAATCATTTCGATTCAAATAGCTCTTCAATAAAGAACTTCGTGGCTGGACGAATCATGGAATGCGGATAATATTGCTCAAGAATTCCGAACACTTCTTCGGCGGTCTTAATCTGTAAACTTTTCAATAGTACAACAATATCCTTTTTGTCGGTAGCCTCTACTCTCGCTGCAAGAGCTTTCATTGCGAGCAAGTAATCAGGCGGAGGGACAAACACTTTTAGGCACGGGAAATTGAACAAGACTTCTTGAGGATGCCGGACAACGAACCCTTTGACTGCATCATTGAGCCAGTCTTCATTCAAATCATTTGCTAGAGCAACTCGCTTTGCTGCTTCACGGATTTCTTTCGTCGGAACAAATATTGCATCGACATCTTTTGTTGCAGGTCGAGCGTCATACACCAAACACATCACCGCCCCTCCGTACAAACACACTTCGCCCTTCAGATTCATTGAACACAATTCATCGTTCAATGCAAGAAGGAGCTGCGTTATTCGTTCTTTTTCCATCACTCTTCATTTCCTCGTCAATGGCGTAGCATCCTCGACTTCTACTTCTCCAAATCGACTCCCGTAATCGGAACATCCCAATGAGCAATCAGAATCTCAAACCGGCGCTGCTCTTCGCGTTTGAATGTTTCCTGATCCGGAAAGAGTTGTTGTATGATCGCCTCATCGCCGCCCGGGTCATGTGCAACGGTCACGTTCTTGAACACAATCGTCACCCGGTAATCCCACCGTCCCTCTTCGGTCGTGTGGTAGCGCGGCTTTACCCCCGTGACGCTCAGAATCCGTCCTGTCTCCATGTGCTTTTTGAGCACGGGATAGTGATTCTTTTTGAAGAGCCGGATGAATTCATCGGCGTAGCCCCAGCGCGCCTTATAGTAATATTCGACGGTGAATTGCTCGTCTTGCTTTTTTGTTTGAGGCGCTTGGGCGTTCGCCGTGCACGTGCAGGCGATGCACGTTGTTAGCGCAAGCAGAGCGAATCGAAACATGCCGGTAATCATTTTCTACTCCTCATAATAATCCAACACTCCCCGCCTACGCTTGCCGAATACTCGTTCAGCAGGCAAGCTTCTGTCGATGACTCCCTACGGGTCTGCGGACCCGTAGGGTCGTAGACGATTCGTCGAGCGGGCAGGCATCACTCCATTACTCCATCACTCCATCACTCCACTAATCCATCATGCTGTCAGACCCTTCGCAAGAATCGCTCAGGGTTAAGGCTGAACTGCATCAAGCACCAGCTCCGCAATATCCTTCACCTGCACTTTTTCGGCAGCGTCTTTCGCCTTCACGCCGTCCGTTATCATCGTCATGCAGAATGGACAACCTGTGCCGATGGTGTTCGCACCCGTCGCTAATGCCTCTTCCGTCCGTTCAATGTTCACACGCTTTCCTTCATGCTCTTCCATCCACATTCGTCCACCGCCGGCGCCGCAGCAGAAGCTCTTGTCTTTCGAGCGTTTCATTTCCGGACGTTCGCTGCTCACCATGTCGATGATGTTGCGCGGCGCATCGTATTCGCCGTTGTAGCGACCGAGGTAGCACGGATCGTGAAAGACGATGGAGTCTTTTTTCTCCGGTGCAATCTTCAGCTTGCCCTGTTCAATCAAGTTCATCAGGAATGTTGTGTGGTGAACGACTTCGTAGTTGCCGTTGAATTGTTTGTATTCTTTGCCGAGCGATTGCAAGCAATGCGGGCAGGTCGTGACGATTTTCTTCACATTGTAATGATTCATCGTCGCAACGTTTTCCTGAATGAGCATCTGTGCAAGATACTCGTTGCCCATGCGGCGAGCCGGATCGCCGTTGCATTTTTCTTCTGTGCCGAGGATCGCAAACTTTATTCCCGCCATCTTCATCAGCTTTGCAAAGCTTTGCGTAACTTTTTTGTAGCGGGAATCGTACGCTCCGGCGCAACCAACCCAGAACAACACTTCAGCATCCTTCGTATTCGACATGAGTGGAATGTCCATCCCCTTAGCCCAATCTGCACGAGTGGAATGTCCAAAGTTCCACGGCGTGAAGTTACGTTCGAGATTGTTGAACGTCGCCGTGAGCTCTGCCGGGAAGCGGGATTCGTTCAACACAAGTCCGCGACGCAAATCAACAATCGTATCGACATGCTCAATCATCACGGGACACTCTTGCACGCATGCCATGCACGTTGTACACGCCCAAAGCTCCTGTTCGGTAATAAAATTATCCAGCAACTGATGTTCGAGAACTTCTTGATTCGCCGTTTCACCGTTTCGCCGTTTCGCCGATTCCGCGGTTCCCCCCTTCACTTCAATCATCACCGGCGCCTTCTCAAGCGTCCTCGCCCTCACATCAATAATTATTTTCTTCGGGTCGAGAAGCTTGCCTGTCGCGTTAGCCGGACAAACGGAGGTGCAGCGTCCGCATTCAGTGCATGTGTAGCCATCAAGTAATTGCTTCCACGTTAAGTCCTCGATATCCGTCGCGCCGTATTTCGTGAGTGTCTCGTCTGCAAGATTGATTGGCTTGAGAGCGCCTTTCGGTTGCAAGCCCAGGTTGGAGAAGTACACATTGAATGTTGATGAGATGACGTGAAGGTGTTTTGAGTACGGCAAATAGTTCAAGAAGCCGAGCACCGCTATCATGTGACCCCAGAAAAAGAAGCGATACCAAACCCACACGTTCTCGGTCGACATTCCGTGGAATAATCCTGAAACCCACGATGAAACAAATCGCGCTTCGTTGTGCTCGCCCTTTCCAAGGTCCATGTGAGTCGCATTTTGTCCGAACATTGTGACCATCACGGTGAGAATCAAAGCAAGGATGAGAATTGCATCCCATTTCGAATGTCCGGATACCTGCAAGCGTTTCGGTGGAAAGAACAGTCTACGAAGCAATGAAACGATTGCGGCAACTGCAACGAATGCGCCGAACAAATCCTGAAACCAAATCAGCGGCGGATAGAGTGGACCGAGAAACGCAAGCGAAGCGCCGGGAATCAATCCTTCAATAATAGATTCAATTACAGCACTAAGCAAAACGATGAATCCCCAAAAAATCATCACGTGCAACAAACCGGCAAATGGTTCGCGCAGAATCTTTGACTGTCCTATTGCTATGACGAGGACGTTCTTTATTCGTTGCCCGATGTTGTCGAAACGATTGTCAGGTTTCCCGAGTTGAAGATAGCTGATAAGACGTTTCGTGTTGTACGCAAAGAAAGCGAGCGCTCCAATAAGCACGAGAGCAAAGATGATTGAGTGAAGCATGCAATTCCAACGAGAGATTGTGTAGTGAGATTTTTGTCATGAACTGACGTTACGCAAACCAATCAAAACCGAAAATTCTGTAGGGACATCGGCTTGCCGTGTCCCATCCGAGTGTTACATCTGCCTCGGTTTCTGTGTAGTTCAAGGTTAGGACGGGGCAAGCCCACGTCCCTACAAAAATGAATAATACGTTTTGCGTAACACCTGGTATGAATATAACTTGATGAGGGGAAAGCTACAATAAGAAACAATGGAACGGACGTGAACCGAACAGCAAACAATCTGTGTTCATCGTATCATTCACGGTGCGCGAGATTATCGACGTTTCCTCTAACCCTGTCCATTAAGCGTTGGGCAACTAACGTTTAGCAAGCACGCACGGCGAGCACTATGCTTTTGCTTCTCTGGCATGAATGTGCGAGCCGATGAACGAACACTATTGATGAAGCCAACACGTGAATCAACCGAGCCTTACGAAACGAGTGAGTGACGTGCTTGCGTTTGTTAAGCTCAGTTGCAACTATCGTATCAGTCTTCAAAAATGGTTTTCGTAATTCTCCCTTCGCCTTTGCACGTCGGACATTTTCCGTTACTGCCACAATTCTTGCATTTCTGGCTCTGCCCGCTCAGAGACTCAGCCAAGGCTTCGAACACATCTGTTTCATTTCCCGAACCATGACATTCGGAGCACTTTCCATCGCCATGGTAATCACAATCGGGGCAGTCCTCGTAATTGAACATGTTGTGAACTCCTTTCCAGTGTTTGGTCGGATATTATCCTGCTTTTCGGTGTCTCAACTCCTATAGATACATCACTCACCCAAACTTTCTTCCGTTCTTCTTTTCATCCTTGATGTCGTACAATAGAAAACAGAAGTCGCTCGCCGCTGTCATGTCTTGCTTTCTTTCCATTTCACGCATAAATCGTTTCTGTTCTCGTATCTCATCTTCGATTTCTTCTAACGACATTGCTCTAACCATATCAACTTGGTCCTGAGTAATGTGTTTGTACTTCTGTGTGTATGGTAATCCCATCGTTTCTCTCCTCTTGGTTATTGGTTGCAATTGCGCATAACATCTTCAACATTGCACCATGAAGGTGCGTCATTGCATGTGCAATAGTGTTGGCTAATTGCACCATGGTGCAATTATTCCAATCCTGAACGCTTCATCACGGAATAATCATCTCGCCATCAAGCGTCGTAATCGCCCGTCCGCCAACGCTCACAGACTTGATGTTAGACTGTTCTATGGCAACCCGGGTGGCTTCGACTGCTCTACCAGCCAGGAAATCGTCGATTCGATAAATTGATCAAGCTCCGGCTCTGTCAACGGCTTCATCATG
>Ga0082335_1003083_pt1 | contig 28463 bp, 33 predicted proteins | sample Subgrocontami58m_FD_72375 | JGI IMG/M metagenome (GOLD analysis project Ga0082335, IMG submission 72375) | Subsurface groundwater microbial communities from S. Glens Falls, New York, USA - GMW37 contaminated, 5.8 m (SPADES assembly) (version 2) ...
AATTAAATAAATCTAAACAGCATCCGTTTGAATTGGCTGTTGTTTTTTCTATGAAACTTGTTTCGATACATCCTTTTGTAGACGGAAATGGAAGAATTTCTAGACTTATTATGAATTTCTTGCTAAAGAAAAAAAGCTATCCTTGGATTAATATTTATATGAAACAAAGATCAGAATACCTTAAGGCAGTAAGAAGAGCTAATGATGAGCAATATACATCTATTTTAGAGTTTAGCATAAAAAGTCTTAAGGAAAATTTAGAAAGCTTTGAGATGAATAAGTAAAATAAAGTTTATCTCTGGAGGATAAGAAAATCCGCCGAGTTCAGCAGGAGTATGCCTATTTCTGTCACACTATAGAATAATAACTCGGCAATCAAAAGCCTTAAAAAGGGTATTTCTTGTCTTAATTATGGCTAACTCACCTAAACCAAGTTCTAGTAAGGGCTCTTCTGAAATAAACGACCTTATATTCAAGGAATTGATTAAGAGGGGCTATTCGCTTGAAGGGAACACGAGAATTTGGAATCTCGCTGATTCAAAGCTTTGGTATATTACTCCTAGTCAAGCTCAAGCGTTCTTGGATTTAGAACAATCAAAAGATTATCAAAAAGAAGTAATCCAAAAAGAGGTAGATTTGATTAAAGATAATATTGACGAAATAACCTCTGAAATAAAGGATAAACCGCTTAACATTGTCGATTTGGGTTGTGGCGATGGAAAAAAGGCAGTTCTTGTATTGGGCTATCTTAAAGATACTACCAAGCTAAGATACTGCCCTATAGACATAAGCTCTTACATGGTAGAAAAAGCGATAGCTAAGATGAAGAATATGAATATCAAGGAAGTTGTCAAGCTTCAATGGAATATTTCAGATTTTGAAAACTTAGAGAATGTAACCCCTCTTTTGAGATATGGAGAATACAAGGATAATCTTATTCTGCTTCTTGGAAACACGCTTGGCAATTTTGAAATTCACGAATTATTGTATGAAATAAGAAGCTCGATGAAAGACAACGATCTTCTTCTCATCGGAAATGGATTAGATAATAGAAAATCTGATGAAATTATTAAAGCCTATCAGAATACTCAAATTGATAACTGGCTGGTTAAAATATTAACCCAGCTTGGTTTGAAAAAAGAAAATTTACTTTATGGTGTTAGATTTAAGAATTCAAGAGTAGAAGAATACTATTCTATAAAAAGTGATGTTGAAATATCTTTCTTAGGAAGAACTGTCAGGTTCAATAAAGGAGACCAAATTATAACTGCAGTTTCTTATAAATACAAAAAAGATGATTTTATGGCTTTCTTGAAAATGTATTTTTCTACTGTAAGCTTATTTGTATCTAAGGATGAAAGTTACGCGCTTGCGCTGTGCAAGAAATAATTTCATTTTAATATTGAATAAATATTATTAATAATTTAGGGGCTTGTGTATGTCTGGGACTAAATTATGAGCAACTTTGAAGTATTTTCAGCTTGAAATATTCTATATCTTTGAATCCGTAAGCCCTCCTTTTTATTATGTTGATTTTATTCATAACGGCTATAATAGGTAAACTTAAAAATCTCTATTTCTCACTATTATTGTATGGGCCCTTAGCTCAGCCCGGTTAGAGCACCGCTCTTATAAGAGTATAGTCCGTTAGGATTATAATTTCCTTCTCATACGAGAAGCTAAGAAAGGCGGGGGTCCCACGTTCAAATCGTGGAGGGCCCATGTCGTATGAAGAACCTATAGTGAAAGACATAAATAATTCCCCTTAATGAGAGGTCTTTTCCCCGATAGTCTAGGCGCAGAACTGGGGAATTATGGGCATCCTTGATTATAGGGTTCTTCCTAACTCAAGGTTTACTTTGCTTATTATTGACTTTTTTCAAAGTCAACCTTTCGCAAGTCACCATCTCCTAAAATAGTCAACCTTCCTTTTGGAGTTAATATCCCTTTAATTGCAGATTTGAAAAATGAAAAAAATGATAGATTTATCTTCGGAAGAAATTGTTGAGAGAGAAAAATTTTATTCGATTAGGGATAGATGTGGCGTGAATGAAATGATAAGTTCTATGATTGTTTTTGGAACAATGAAAGAGCTTAAGAAGAAGGCTTTAGAAGGACTTGAAACTTTGGAGCAAAATTATGAGTTTAAATTAGGAAACATAGTCGAATGTTTTAAAGATAGTAAAGGTTGGTTTGCAGGAGCTTGCGGAGAGGAAGTTTTAGAAGCCTTGGATAATCTCGAAGACTATGGTTTAGTTAAGCAAATTAGACAAGATGAAAATGGACCGAGTTATGGGCTAGTTTGATTATTTATTGCGGAGAATTTGCTAAAACAAGCTTCCCATCGTAAGGGAGAACATTTTCTGCTTCTGTTAAAGAATCTAGAGGGATATTCCTCATCCCTGATGGAGCTCCATCTTGGCAATTATAAACACAACCATATGCAATTCCCCTTTGTATTTTTTCTATTGCAAATCTGGCAGCAACAAAACCTGCCTTTGTTAATCTTAAGCAACTCGCATTTACCTCCACCCATTCTTTTTCCAAGCCTAGAACTATGACTCTTTCGTTTTCAAATATTCCTTTGTCTACGATATTACATATAGCGTAGCATTCATCTTGTTTTTTTGCAGTTAGCATGAGCTTTTCTCAGAAGATTAGCTATTTAAAGGTTTATTTTAATAGATAGCTATGATGATAATCGGTGTTGCTGGAACTATTGGCGCTGGAAAAGAAACTCTTACTAGTTATTTTCGGGAGAAGGGATTTATTTATTTTGAAACTCGGCAGATAATAATAAAGGAGTTGAAAAAATTTGGCTTGGAATTAAGCAGAAAAAATATGCAGGATTGGGCTGATAAACTTCGAGAGGAGAAAGGAGTTGAGGCTATAATGAAAATAATGTTAGAAATGGCTGAGAAAGATAAGACCAAGCATTATATATTCGATAGTCTTCGTAATCCCGGAGAAGCAGAGTTCCTCAAAAAAATTTCCAAGAATTTTACTCTTATTGGAGTTGATGCTCCGAAAGGAATAAGATTTGAAAGAGTTGTTAAAAGAGCAAAACCTTCTGATCCAATTACTTGGGAAGGATTCTTGGATATGGATGAAAGAGATTTAAATGATGTTAAAAATCCGTTTGGGCAGCATACTGCTGCGCTGCTGAAGATGGCAGATTTTTTAATTATTAATGATAAAGATTTGGAAAGTTCTATGAAACAGATTGAGCATGTTTATGGGATAATTGTGGAAAATAATGTAAAGCAGTAACCCTCTCATTTATTAACCTCTTTTTATTATTTATTGTATGAACCAAAAAGGGCAACTCTCGGCAATAGTCATCATCGCGCTTTTAATCATAACCGGAATTGCGATTTATTTTGTAATCAGCAATTCCGAAGTTATTTATGATAAATGCGATATAAATGGCGATGGAAATATCGATATTAAGGAAAAAACAAATTGCGGTAAAATGGTGAAGCCTCCTGTAAATAACGTTATCAAGCCGACACTAAATCAGACAAAACCACCGATAACTAACAAAATAAATGAAACAACATCTAATCCAAATCCTATTCCTAACCCTGATCCAATACCCTTTGGAAATTTGAGTCTTTATGAAGACAGCCCGTTTGGGTTGGCTATTGATTTTAATGAAGTAGAATTGCGCATAGCACTTGATATAGGATATTCTGATGCTTTAAGCCCTACAAGCTATTATCTCAATGATTTAGGAATAAGATGGATAAGACCAGTAATTTTCTGGGATTTAGTAGAAAATGAATTTGGTTATCTTAATTTTTCATCTTTAGATTATCAAGCAAGAGACATGCATGTTCATGGAATAAGAGCCATACATACATTTATCTCTGATAATCCTCATGATAACCAACTATGCCACTCAACTTCGTGCGCTATGCCCTGCAATGAGGCTGATTATATTAATTTCATCAGAAAGACTGTTGAGCGGTATGATGGAGATTCTGATTATGGCTGTGATTTTTCTGCTCCTGATTGTTATAGAACTGGAGATAATCAGTATCCTTCTGTTGAAACAAGAAATGCTATAATAAACGCGCCTTGGACTAACTGGGAGCTTGGAAATGAAGAGGACAATCCTATGTTTTTCCGTCCATGCGTGGAAGGACAGCAGCTAGAAGAATACTCTCATCTGTTGCAGATTACTCAACCAGCTGTAAAAGCAGCATGCGCTAATTGCAAGATGATATTAGGAGGACTCACTTCAGTCTTTTCAGATAGCGCTTCTGTGCCAGCTCCGCCTAGCCGTTATTTCCTTGATATAATGGAATTTGTAACTCAGAACCTGAATTATCTTGATGTAGTGAATTATCATGTTTATGGAATCCTGCCGATTTCATACGAGCAGATGAAATATTATAGTGACAGATATTCTGGAAGCAAAGAAATTGTAATTACTGAAATGGGAAGTTTTAGCAGAATAGTTTCTGAAGGAAAGAATCCTTATTCTGTAACTCCTTTTTCTGAAAGCAGCCAGGCGCAGGAACTTGTTAAAAGAGTTTCTACTGCTTTGTATTACGATGTAAAGATAATAGACTGGTTTAATCTTATGGATGGTCCACCATTAACAAATATCGCCGTCAAATCAGGCCAGGAAATGGCGTATGGTCTTATAGACGCTGATGCAATAAAAAAACTCTCCTATTATACTTATAAGCTCATGATAGAAAAGCTTGAAGAAAGCAACTTAGATGAAGTTCAAACTATTTCTAATCTTCCTGTAAATGTTTACGCTTATAGGTTTGTAAATAAAAATACGGGCAATCCAACTTATGTCGTATGGTGGGAGTATTGGGCTGAACCAAGCGCGACAAGTAAAACAGTTAATATTGCTGTGAGCGGAATTAGCGAAAACGCTTTAGTAACAGAAGCTATTCCTAAATATTTGTCTGGAGCACAGGTTACGAATTTTGCAGCAGCGTTTAATACTGAAACAAGAACAGTTAGCAATGGGCAAGTTTCTTTAGTGCTCGGAGAGAATCCGGTTTATGTTGAGCAAGGATAAACCCGTATCAGCCTAAAAACGAAAGGTTTATATATCTGTATGTTTATAGAATACATATGGCTGTTAATAACATACAATTTACAAAGATTGAAATTCAGATAGCTAAGTACTTATTTAAACATTATAAGGATAGATATAATGCCCGGCAATTAGCCAGATTATTAAATATTAATCATGCACATGCTAATAAGTTATGTAACCTTTTGGTAAATAAAAATATTCTAGTAAAAGAAGCAATCGGAAACTCAATATACTTTTCTTATAATTATGATGATAATTTAGCCATTAAATTCATAGAATATATGTTGAGCATGGAAGAAAAGGATTTTCCTAAAGGGATTATAGTACTTTTGCATAGTTTGAATAAATTTAAGTCTTACCTACAGCTCGGATTAGTTTTTGGCTCATCTATTAAGACAAAAGACTTTCAGGATATAGATATTTTGCTTATGTATAAAACTAATAAATCAAAAGATGTAAAAAAAATAAAAGATGAAATAAGACGATCAGAATTAGTAGAAAAACCAATAAGATATGTAGACATAACAGAAAAAGATATTTTATTAAATAAGAAAGATAAGATTTTTTATAGTATACTATCGGATAATCTTGTATTTTATAATCCTGAGAAATATGCGGAGGTAATCAGAAAATGCTACAAATAGATGAACATCTGAAATGGTGTCTGAAAGATTCTAGAAGACTATCAAAGACAAAGCCAGATTTAGACTTGGCGCAAAAACACCTTAAGAAGTCAGAGTATAATTATGGGGTTGTACAGACTCTTGAAAAGCTGAAGATTTATGATTGGGCTTTGAATATTGGATTTTACTCAATTTATCATTGCTTTTTGGCACTTTTAGTTAAATATGGTTATGAGTCAAGAAATCAGGCTTGCACAATAACTGTCCTGCTTTCTTTGATAAATGAAAAGAAATTGGATTTAGATAAAGATTTAGTTACCCAGTTTGATACTCTAGACGTCGAGAAGAACATTATAAATCCCACGGTTAGGGAAAGCAGAGAAAGCTCAACATATGGTGTTGAGACGAGCGTGGACTTACAACAGCTAAGGAGAATTAAAGAGTTGATTATAAAAGTACAAAGAGAGACCATTAGGATTTTAGGAGACTGAACAGGCTTAAGATTTATATATTCTGAAATTCTAAGTTATTTATGAACAAAAAAGGCTGATTGCTTCAATAGTAATAATTATAGTTCTAGTTGCTATTGTCGGAATTCTTGCATATGTTTATTTGATTAAGCCCAATGTTAGTCCTGTTGCTTCTTGCGGAAATGGAAAATGCGAAAAAGGAGAAGATGCTAAGAATTGCGCTATTGATTGCACTAAGCCCACTTCGAATCAGACAGCCCCTCCTGAAACAAGAGAAATAATATCTGCTTATGTTGAAGGAAATCCCAGAACAATAATTTCTAATGGAGATTTATGGATGAATACTTGGGCGGATGATGGAAATCTTTACTCTGGATGGGGTGATGGAAACGGATTTGGAAGCACTTGGACTGATTTTGGAATAGCTAAATTGATAGGAAATCTACCGCAATTAACAGGAGAAAATATTTTTGCAGACCAATGGCCTCCTCCTGGAAGCACTAGCGGAGATAAAGGAAGCGTAAATAATGAATATAATGATAAAGTTTCGAGCCTTCTTTTTATGAATGGAAAATTATATGCTCAGATTCATTCTCCTCTTGGAGATCCTCTTGTTGGTTATCTTACTGTTTCTAATGATTATGGGCGAACATGGATAAGATATAAGGAGCAATCTCCTTGGATTTCAACAACTGCTGGCTCGAAAACAAATACTGCTGCTGGCTCGAACTTTAGATGCATGTTTTTTATAAACATGGGCAAGAATTATGAATTGAATAGTGATGGTTATGTTTATGCTTTTGGAATTGGAAGAGAGTGGGGCTGGTTTGAAGGAGTTTATCTTGCAAAAGTTCTCGAGGAAAATATAATGGATTATAATTCTTATGAGTATTTTACTGGTTTGAATGGAAATAATCCCCAATGGTCTAATTCAGAAGCAGATGCAGTTGCGGTTGAAGGACTGACGGCTCCGGCCCAATTTTCTGCAATCTATCATCCAGGCACTGGAAAATATATTATTATGAATGAACAAAACATCTATGATGCTCCAAATCCTTGGGGGCCATGGAAATTGACTTCTAACTGGGTAAATGATGGTTGGAGAGGATATCAGCCAGGAATAATTAGCAAAGATACAGGAGAAAATTATTTTTGGTTTACAATAGCAGGAAACCCTGAAATCGGAAATGACGTTTCTTATCAATTGAATTTAGGAAAGATTGTTTTGGATTTAGCATAGCAATCTACAAAAATCTGCGAATTTTTGTCTCTTCTCTCTTTTATCCTCTCTGGGAGAAGATATAAAAACCTGCATTATTATTCTGAAGCATGTTAATAGGGATTGTCGGAAAGGCCAACGTTGGAAAGAGCACGTTCTTTAAAGCTGCAACTTTAGCAGAAGTGCTTATTGCAAACTATCCCTTTGCAACTATAAAGCCTAACCATGGCATGGCTTATGTAAAAATTCCTTGCATTGATTCTGAGTTTAAAACACAATGCATGCCTAGAACTGGCTTTTGCATTAATCATATTCGTTTTGTTCCTGTTGATTTAATGGATGTTGCGGGATTAGTTCCTGGAGCTTCTGAAGGAAAAGGATTGGGGAATCAGTTTTTGAGCGATCTCAGCCAAGCAGACTGTTTTATTCAAGTTGTTGATGCTTCAGGAGGAACAACTATAGAAGGAAAACCTACAAAACCCGGTAGTCACGATCCCCTAGAAGATATAGAATTTTTAGAAAAAGAATTAGATTTGTGGTATCTTGGAATATTAAAAAAAGTTTGGAGAATCTTTATAAAAACAGTTTCAAGTACAAAAGAGGCTGGCGGTTTTGAAAAAGCAGTTGCTAAACAGTTTTCTGCATTGAAGATAAATGAAGATGATGTCCGGTATGTTGTTAATAAAACAAAGTTGGATCCTAATAAGGCAGATAAGTGGACTGATGATGAATTGCTGGTTTTTGTTAAAGCTTTAAGAATAATGAGCAAGCCAATGATTATTGCTGCTAATAAATGCGATTTTCTTGAAGCAGAGGAAAATATTAAGAGGATAAAAGAAAAATATCCTAACTATATTGTTATTCCTTGTTCAGGAGATTCTGAATTAGCTTTACGCCAGGCTGCAAAAGCAGGCATGATTGATTATATTCCTGGAGAAAAAGATTTTAAGATTAAAAAAGAATTATCCAGTCAGCAAAAATCTGCTTTGGATGTTATTAAGAAAAATGTTTTGGATAAATTTCCTGAAGGAACAGGCGTGCAGGCAGTATTAAATCACGCTGTTTTTGATTTGTTAAAATATATTGCAATATTTCCTGCTGGCGTTAATAAACTTGCGGATTCAAAAGGAAATATTCTTCCTGATTGCTATCTGCTTCCTGAAGGAAGCAGTGCGCTTGATTTTGCGTTCTCGCTTCATACAGATATAGGAAAGAATTTTGTAAAAGCAATTGATGCTCGGACAGGAAGAGCTGTTGGAAAGGATTATAAGTTAAAAAACAGGGATGCGCTTGAGATTGCGGTGAGATAAACCCTCCTCATTATTAATGTTTATCCAAAAATGTTGTGGCTTCTCGACTTAGCTTTGGTTTTAAGCTATTGAGCAAGACTTTTGCAGCATAAAGCTAATTAGATTTAGGGAGATTAATAATATTTATATATTCTTATAAAATTCTCTTATTATGAAATTTCAGATTCGTGTCAAGCCAAATTCAAGCGAACCTAGGATTGAAGAATTTGGGGATCATAGGTATTTAGTTTATGTTGAAAGTGCAGCAGAAAATAATAAGGCAAATATAGAGATGCTCAAGATGCTGGGAAAGCATATTGGGATTCCCTCTACAAAACTTAGAATTGTGAGTGGGATGATGAATAAGGATAAGGTTGTGGAAGCTGAGTATTAAAAAGTTTTTAGTTTGACTTCAATTAAAGTTAAACTTATTGGTGATAGGTGTTAAAACTTTAAAGTAGTAATTAAATAACAACCTTTATAAACCCTGGAGTTTTACATAAAATTAAGATGGACAAACTAATAAAAACACTTGGAGTAGGGGCATTGGCTTTGATTTTAAATGGGTGCGATAAAGCGCAATTTTTAGAAGGCAAAGTAACTAAAGAGGGCGGTACGGTTGTTAATTTGGTTCAATCAAGTGGCGCTTTATTTGGAAATGAATCTGTAAAACTAGGGGAACCAAACTATGTTCTAACTGTTGAAACGACTAACGGAAAATATGTAATGGAAGTAATAGAACATACAAAACCGCTTAGAGCTTTAGCCGAAATGATTGAAGTTGGAGATAGGGTTAAATTTCAAGTTTTTTATGGATCTGGAGTGTCTGAATCCTTTTCAAAAGATAAAGTTGGACGTGTTTATAGCTTTAATATCGAAGTTTTAGGAAAAACAGATGTTAAAGCTCGAGTAAACTAATAATCTTCTAGATTAGTAAGCCCTTATTTTATCCAGTAGATGAACATTTTAAGTTATAACTTTGAGTATTCTGTATTTAGCCTTATATTCTTTTAAATGTTTAATCAGCTTTTTGGGCTTGTTTTTGCAAAGAACTACCCCCTTTGCAAGCCTTTCACATTCTTTAACGGGTAAAATACCCTTTCGGAAGTAGGAATAAGTACCAAAATTAGAATAGTCAGAAAACCCATATAGCTTACGATTGAATTCCAACCTTTTTTTTGGACTAATTAATCCAAAGCCATAAATAAGTAAGTATTTCATGACTAACCTAGAAAAGCGAAATATTTAAATATTACTGTATGCCTATACAGTAGGTATATACAGTAAAATGAAAAAAGAGGAAATAATAGTAAAGTTTAGTAAAGCTCTATTTGAAGAGCATAAGAGAAAGAATGCTGTAACAATAAGAAACATAAGCAGTACATTAATAGAAGCGTCTCTAACTTCATCTTTTGTAAATGAGTCCTGCAAATCAACTGAGGAAATAAGCAAAAGCCAAATAATCTATAGAAAACTTGATTTAAGCATAAATGAAATAGAATTTGCATTCAGAGAGAACGCAAATAAATTTTTGAATTTGCTTAAGATATATTCTAGAAATAGAAAATTTATACTCTCTTTTGATGAAACTGAAGACCCTTTTTATGGAGAACTTAACAAAGGAAAAGATAATCTTTATTTGCATGATTTGACATATGAAACAAAAGGAGCAAAATATTGCTACAAATATCTCACACTTGCAATAACTTGCAATAATGGAATAAGATATATTCTCGACGGCATAATACTTAAAAGAGGAGATTATATTGAGGATTATGTTTATGAGATGATTAAAGCAGTTAAAGAAAAAATTAAGATTGAGTGTGTATTATTTGACAGGGGCTTTGGCTGGGATGTAATTTACAAATTGCAAGAGCTGAAGGTTAACTATCTTGTTTTTTGGAAGAAGCAGGGAAATTGGTTTAAGGAATATTTCGAGGAAATGAAAGATGGAGAGTTTTGTGAAATAACCAGAAGCCATAAGTATAATAGAAATAAAACAAATTACAAGTTCACTTCTAAATTCGTGCTAATAAAACAGCACGAATATGAGGGCAAGAAATTTGATTGGATATATGCAACAAATCTGAATTCAAACTCTGCTAAAAAATATGTAATGAGATATAAGAAAAGATGGGGAATAGAAACAATCTTTAGAGTTACAGATGACATAAGAATTTATACAACCTCAACAAATCCTTTAATCAGATATTTCTTGTTTATGTTTACTTGTTTTGTGTATAATGTTTGGAAGTTTTTTCAGTCATTTATTGGAGAAGGTTTCACTCTTGCAAACTTTTCTACAAACATGAACAAGTTTATGATTGAAAAAGAAATGATCAAACCGAAACAGTACAAAGAATTTGTTTCTATCTTTACAAAGTACAATAATTTGGTCAGAGGGGTTTGTTAAAACTATTTTTGGTTATTGTTTTTGGAGATAACTATCATTATTTTTTATTTAAGATTTGAAATTGGTAAAAAAGTTTTATGAAAAGTAGCTGTTTTATTTGTAAGATGAGCTGATTTCTTCAGAAAAGCTCATCTACTGCTTATCACAATATATTTTAAATACCCCCAATTAGGCTTATTATAGTAAAAGATGGTAAAGAAGAGTTCAATAACAGAGTCAGATATCAGGAATATTGCAGATTCTGCGAATATATTTAAGAAAGGAAGGGGATATTATCATTATGGTCATGTAAGCTCTTTTGAGATAAAAGATAACTTTATCTCTGCAAAAGTGCAAGGGGCTTCTCTTTATAATGTAAGGGTTAATCTTAGCGATTTGACTAAATCAAGGTGCAATTGCCCTTATAGTGGATCTATATGTAAGCACATAATTGCTGTTTTGTTTAAGTTTTTATACAATAGCGCTGAAAGAGATTTGCATAGTGAAGAAGGAGAACAAAAAAGCATTAAAGATATTTTTTTAAACAGATTGCAATTTGAGGACATTGTTAAAACAAATAAACCAGAGCAAATCTTCGGGGCTTTTGAAATAGTTAACCGCTCTTTTATAAGCTTAAAAACAAATAGTGATGATGAGATTACTGCGCAAATAGGAGAAAGTGGAGAAATAATAACAACTTTAAAGCTCACTTATTTTTTTTCAGAACCCTCATTAATAGAAACTTGCAATTGCCATAGCAGAAATTATATGGAGCCCTGCGTGCATATCCTTGCTTTAAAAATATTTCTTTTGAATAAGCTAAAGCATAATTCTATACCTCTAGGATTTAAAAGAAGATTTATGGCAGAACTCAATAAGAAAAGATATAAGGATTTTATAAGCTTTCTTTCATTTGATAGTCCGATTCAAGAGAAAGATGAAAGATATAAAAAATATGGGCTTCTCTTTTCAATTAAGAAAGATAATGGAATAATATTTTATGTAAATAAGGCACAAGTTCTTCAAGAGGGGACTCTCGGTTCCCCTACTGCAGTAAGCAGAAACTTTGTAAGAGATAGGTACAAATTTTTTAGCCGTCATGAAAAGAGAATATTTGACCTTATTTTCAGCAGTATATATGATGATTACTATGGAACAAAAGAAGCAATACTGAAGCTTGATGATTATTATAAAAGGAGCAAATGTCAGGAAACCCTCGAGTATTTAAGAGAGGCTTATAGTAAATTACCGAGCCAGTTTATTGATTGCGATTTTCCAGAGCAAAAGGCAGTAATAGATATTGTTTTTTCTTATAAAAATAACGAGCCAAATTCAAGAAGCATAGTGTTAAATCCTCTGCTTAGAATAGCTGATAAAACGACTAATATAAATAAAGAGAGTGTGATCATCTTTGGAGAGGATAAGCCCTGGGCTTATATATGCCCAAATATAGAGGGATTCACTGAAAATAAGGGCATTTTAGTAGAATTAGGCGAACCAAGCTGTAGATTCACTAAAGAAATTCTTAATTATTCTGGTATAGAATTTTCAGAAAGTTTTCTAGAAAAAATTCTCAGCAAGAATTATCTCAAGCTGTCTGAAATGGGTAACTTGGTTTTACCGGAGGAGCATGAAATTTTAATATTGGAGGGCATAAAACCAAGGCCGGCATTATATCTGGAAAATGGAAATCCTTCATTTTATATTAAATTGAAATTTATGTATGGTGATCATGGCACAGTATCTTATAATTCTAATAGTGATATTATCTTTAGAGATGAGCAAAGAAAATTAATCCGGATAAAGAGAGATTTTGAAGAGGAGAAAAAAATTATAAATTCCTTGCTGAATAATCAGACTTGCTCCGAAGAAGGTATTTTTAGCCCAATATCCAGCCCTTTAGAGTGGCTTGTAGATACTGCGCCCAAACTTGTTGCATTGGGATTTGATATTTATGGAAAAGAAAGTTTAAAGTATCAAATTTTAGGGGATAGGCCAAAATTTTTTCTTAATGTTTCAAGTGGAATTGATTGGTTTGACCTTGAAGCAGATATAAGCTTTGGAAAAGAAAAGGTAGGATTAATTGATTTTTTAGAGGCAATAGAAAATCATGAGACATTTATCAAGCTTAATAATGGAAAAATAGGAGTAATACCTAAGGAATGGATTTCTAAGCTGGCAGGATTGACCGGATTTTTGAAAAAGGAGAATAATCAAGGCAAGGTTAGGGCCTTGACATCCCAAATAGAGATTGTAGAATCTCTTTTTGAGTTATCGGATAAATTTAGTGCAGATAAAAAATATAATGAAATCAAAGAAAAATTTAAAAAATTCCAGGGAATATCCGAGTATTCTTTGCCAAAAGGATTGAAAGGCGAGCTTAGGAATTATCAGCGAGCAGGCTATAATTGGCTTAATTTTCTAAGGGAATTTTCTTTTGGTGGATGCTTGGCTGACGAAATGGGGCTTGGAAAGACAATACAGGTGCTGGCATTACTTTTGAAAGAAAAAGAAACAAACAGGAAAAAACATTCTTTAATCGTCGTTCCAAAATCCTTAATATTTAATTGGATAGCTGAAATAAAAAAATTTACGCCTTCTTTAAGTTATTATGTGCATCATGGCGGTGAAAGAAGAAAGAACTTGAAAGAAGAAGCTTCTGATGTTATTATTACTACTTATGGAACTTTACGAAGAGATATAAATCTCTTAAAAAATAAAAATTTTCATTATATTATATTGGACGAATCCCAGAACATTAAGAATTTTTCAAGCAAAAATGCTTTATGCACATACAAATTAAAAGGAAGATACCGCCTCGCTCTGACAGGAACCCCTATAGAGAATAATTATTTTGATTTATGGTCGCAATTTCTCTTTTTAAATCCAGGTTTTCTTGGAAGCCGGCACTATTTTAAGGATAAATTTTTGGATGCAGAGAATAGTGAAAATGTTTCAGAAAAAGTCAGTAAATTAAAAAGGATGATAACACCATTTGTTCTTATGAGAAAGAAAAATATGGTGGCAAAGGAATTGCCGGAGAAGCAGATAATAACACATTATTGCGAAATGGAAAATGAACAGAGAGAAGCTTATGAAGCATTAAAAAAGAAATATCGGCTTGAGATAAAAGAATCTATAGAGGCAAATGGTTTTATGAAGTCTAGGTTTAAAATTTTGGAAGGTTTGCTTAGGCTCAGGCAGGCATGCAACAGCCCAAAATTAATTACTGAAGATTTTAATTGCAGCTCTATAAAGATTGAGATTTTAATAACCAAACTCAAGGAACTTATTGGGGGCGGGCATAAGGTTCTCATCTTTTCATCTTTTGTGAAAATGCTTAATCTTGTAAGGAAAAGACTGATTCTGGAAGGCATAAATTTCTCTTATCTTGACGGAAAAACTAATAATCGGGAGGAAATTGTTAACGAATTCCAAAACAATAAAGATATTTCGGCTTTTTTGATAAGCATCAAGGCTGGTGGTTTTGGGCTTAATCTTACTGCTGCAGATTATGTTTTTATAATTGATCCTTGGTGGAACCCTGCTGTTGAAATGCAGGCTATAGATAGAACTCATAGGATAGGCCAGGAAAATAAGGTATTTGTTTATAAGCTAATAGCCAAGGACACTATAGAAGAAAAAATATTGGAGCTTCAGGAGAAGAAGAAAGATGCTGTTGAGAAAGTATTATCCTGCGATGAAGATTTTTTCAAGAAATTGACGCCCGAGACTATAAATTATCTTTTAAGTTAAAAAATAATGTAAAATGGGAATAAAAATATATATTGACATAAGTGGCCAAATACAACAACTTAATATGGATTCTGCTCTTGGTTTTAGAAGAAGTGATGGGCTAGGTAATTCAATATATTTTAAGAACGAATTAAAAAAAGAGATTATTAAAAAGTATAAAGGACAAGTAACTAATCTTATTGAAAAGATGCATTGCATACTAATTTATTATGTCAGAAATGAAAACTGCATCATTTATGGTGCAGTAGTAGACTTTACTGTTTTCATTTCTGAGCATCCTAAAAACAAGTGCCATTCAAACCACATCATTTATGATGTGGTGGCACATTGTTTTTTTGATTGCATTAAAGATTATTTAGAAGGAGTTAAAGAAATAGAAATTTGCAGAGATGTGGATTTTAGGCGACTTAAGAATTTATTGCCTTTGCTTTTTAAAGAACAAAACTACCTTGCTAATATAAAAATAATACAAAAAGATAGCGATACGGGCGAATCTTTAGCACATCGAATTACTCTTAAAACTTTTAGAAGAAAGAAATATGCGAATATAATTTTAACAAAGGAGATGATAGAAGATGTGCTTTTCAAATTTAAAAAAGAGTAAGAGTGGGCATCCGATACAGAAAATAAATTTTCTGTCTCACAAACTCTTGATAGAGTTTATGAGAATGCAAATCCCGATTACGCTATGCTTAAAAGCCAAAGGCATCCACACAGCTTCTCCAGGCAACTCTTACAAAGATTATATGAATAGTTACTATATAAATTTATCGTTGGACGATTTTTAAAAAATGGGAATAAAATATGAAAAAGCAGATGATATTATGCAGAGGCTTGCAGATATTGCAAAAACTCTTCAGATGGATCATGTTAGATTGAATGGAGTTTTTGCAGTGCGTTCGCGTGGAAGCGGTTCGAGAAGAACTCTTGGAAGATGCCATGCGCTTTCGAAAATATGGCAGCTTGCGCTTGGAATAGATGCTGCATATATTATTGAGATTCTTGACGAACAATTCAGAAAAATGTCCAAACATGAGCAGGATAGAATTTTGATTCATGAATTAATGCATATTCCTTTTTGTTTTGGAGGAGGATTCAAGCATCATGATGTAGTTACCGAAAGAAATGTTGAGAAATTGTTTTTGAATTATATTAGATTGAAAGGCGAGAGCGAGGAGAAAAAAGGGATATCTGGATGGTTTTAAATTTATATGGAAAATTGCAAAATGAAATACATATTTTTAGATGAAAGTGGTGAACTTGGATTTAAGGAAAATGTTTCTACGAGATTCTTTACTATTACTCTTCTTGTTTGTGGTGTAAGAGAAGAACAAGAGCTTCAAAGAATTATCAAAAAAATTAGACAGAGAACTTTAAAGAAAAAGCTAAAAGAATCATCTGAAATAAAATGGCACAATTCAAATGAGGATATAAGAATAAAAGTTCTAAATAAATTGATTACAATAAGCCTCGAAGTGCTTACTATTATTTTAGATAAATTTAAAGTTTATGAGTATCTCAAGGATAAAAAACATAAGCTGTATAATTATCTATCTAAGCTAATATTAGCAGAGTGTTCTATGGGCGATTCCTTTGAATTGATTGTAGATAGATCCAAGAATAAAAGATCTTTAAGGGAAGATTTTGATAGATACATAAGAACTAATTTTAAAGAGTTAGGATTTAATATTCCCATAAAACATGAAGATTCGAGAATTAATGGGGGACTACAAGTTTTAGACTTTATCTCGGGAGCCGTATTCAATAAATATGAGTTCAATAATACAAAATATTATGACATAATTAAATCCAAAATAATTACTGAAAAAGTATTTCCTTAACATGAAAGAAATTAATAATATCCGGACCCTAGAGATTAAGATAAGGTGTACCATCCGGCACACAAACCTCTCTAGGACTTACCCAGACAAGGATAATAGGAGAATAATGCATTTAAATCTTTCGGTATGGAGGATTTAACCATAAAAATGACAGTAACCAGGGTTCGAGGAACCGAAATCCTTTGTTGTCTTATTATAACTAATGAAACGCTAAAGCGCATTACTGTCAATATTTCTATGTATTTGAGTATTATAAACTTTTCAGAGATAAACAAAATTACTTAGCAAAATGAAAAATAAAATATTTAAAATCAAAATTAATGGAAAAATTCTGATAATTAAAGATTATACTATCTGCGATAACTTTTTTTTACGCGCTCGCGGGCTGATGTTCCGTTCTAAAGATTATAGAAAGCCTCTAGTTTTCACTTTCAAAAAGCCAGGAAGATATCCAATACATAGTTTTTTCTGCAGAAAGTTCGTCGCTGTTTGGATGCTAAAAGGAAGAATTATCGACGAGAAAATTATTGAGTCCTGGAAATTTCATGTTGTTCCTGCTGGAAAGTTTGACACTCTTATTGAAATTCCCTTCGATAAATAATGAACTTTTTAGAGCTGTTTTGTAACTCCTTTGTAACACCGTCGGAGAGAGAAACATTTAAATACTAGCTTCCAAGTTTTATATTAAGAAAATTAAAGATTACAAGAATCTTTAATAAAAATTAATCAAAAGGAGGTAAAAAAATGGGTTCAATTATCGCAAAAGGTATTGTAAAACGCAAACCTGGCTATTTATATTATGTTGATGGAAAAGGCAACGTATGTGAAGCTAAAATGGCTAGAGGCGGAAAGAAAAAAAGATAAATTCAGAAAATAGATATTTTCTGACTCTTCAAAACAAGTATATTTTGAAGATTTTCGTTTATCTTGCTTTGATTCGTTATTTCTTTTTTATTTTTATATTTTTTCTATTTCCTATTTTGTGCAGCGTATTATAAAACTCCGGTAATAATTCTTCATAACTTGAAATGATTTGTTCAGCTTTTTTTCGCGGAGCTACTTAAAACTTTGAATTTGCTTTGGTTGTATTAATAATGGAATGATGAGCAGAGCCTAATTTAAACATTTAATAAGAATTCTTTCTATTCTGCATCAAACACAGATAATCTTTTATATGGAGGACATATGTTTAAAATATGAAAGTAACTGATGAAATCTGTAGATTCAAGGTAAATTATTCACAGGTTGTTTTGAGTCCGGAAAATATTCGTTTATCTTTTGAAGAGGGATGGAGAGCTCAAGATAGGCTTAAATTTTTATTAAATCAAGGTATTGCTTTAGATACATCTTACATTGTTAAAACATTATCTTATCATCCCAATTATCTTGGAAAAAGTGTTTTAATTGGAATTAATTTTAAAAAAGAAGGAGATAACTCTGAAAAATTACACGAATGCTATGCGGGCTTTTTTGAGCTTCTTAATCCCTTGCCTGGAGCTAAACCGAAAAAACAGATTGAACGCTCCTTAGATAATCATTTTGATAAATATGAACAACTACTTTTAAGTATTGCTTAATGTTTTAAGTTCTATTTCTTTTTCATGCATGATTTGCATGCTTTGAAATGTTTTCTTTTAAATAATACTTTTGTGTTGCTGTGCAGTTTGTATTTGTTCTTTAGCATTTTGCTGAATTTGCATGTCCTTCTATGAAATGTTTTTGTTTGTATTGAGCCTATGAATTTGAAATGAGGAATGTTAAGAGTTTTATGTTTTCTTTCTCTGTATCTTATTACTTCTTTTTCAACTTCAACAGGAATTTCTCTTATTATTTCTTGTATCACCGGTCTGTCGACTACTTCTATAGTTTTGTTTTCCATAGGAATTTGGATAGGAACTAGTCTTTCAACTTCTCTTATTGTTTCTACAGGAATTTCTCTTATTACTTCTTGTATAACTTCTCTATCGACAAATCTTACTGGATTGTAGATTGTTTTTGGGTCTATTAGGAAGAATGCGAATAAGGCATAGGCGGTTGTTAAAATCCAGCTTGTTACTAGATTTCCAACCAAAGTGAATTCAAAAACTATGCTTAAAAGTACTGCTAGAATTATGGTCATAAGCCCTACTAAGATTGCAACCAAAGCCCTTACGGTTTTTTTTTCTAAAGGCGAATTATCCATAAATTATAAAAGGATAGGCAGTATTTAAATCTTTCTATTTGTTGTTACTAAATAGTGATAATATATACCTATAAGTCTTAATGTTTTTTTGTGTTATGTAATTATTAAATTGAGATCTGTAATAATTCCATAAATTTCGGAGCAGAAGTTTAGTTGAGTAATTCTTCTTATGGTTGGTGGCATTATTAATGATTTTGATAATGGGCGAAGCCTTTCTGAAAAAGTTAGCCCGAGGGCGAGTAAGGTTAGGTTTTTATATCCGGCTTTTCTTGTTGAATTATGATACTCGGAATAGAATCAACAGCACACACCTTTGGCGTGGCTGTATGTGATAACGGAAAAATACTGTCGAATGTTAGAGACATGTATACTACAAAGAGCGGGGGAATAGTTCCTCTTGATAGCGCAAAACATCATAGGGAATGCTGTGATAGACTTCTTAGCGAGGCTATCGATAAAGCAGAGATAACTGAAGATAAGATAACTGCCATCGCATTTTCTCAAGGGCCTGGAATTGCTCCTTGTTTACTAGCAGGAATACATTTTGTGAAAAAACTTGCTGAAAAATTAAGGGTTCCGGTTGTTCCTGTTAATCATTGTGTTGCTCATCTTGAAATTGGAAGATTAACTGGAGCTAAAGATCCTGTGTTGCTTTACGCTTCTGGCGCTAATACCCAGATAATAGCTTATGCTGCTTACTCGGACTTGCATTCTAATAATAAGGATAAATTAGCTGAATGCAAATCCTCGGGCAAGTACCGGGTATTTGGAGAGACTCTTGATATTGGAATTGGAAATTTTATTGATACTTTTGCTAGGCATGCTGGAATTGGTTTTCCTGGAGGACCTAAGATTGCAGAGCTTGCTGCGAAATGCAACGAAAAAGATTATATTGAACTTCCTTATTCAATTAAAGGAATGGATGTTTCTTTTGCAGGAATTCAAACAAAATTAAAACAGATGTTAGATCGGAAAGAGCATTCACTCGAAAAATTATCTTATTCTTTGCAGGAAACTGTTTTTGCAATGTTAATTGAAGCTAGTGAAAGAGCACTAGCGCATACAGGAAAAAAAGAGCTTCTGCTTGGCGGAGGAGTTGCTTGTAATACTCGATTACAAGAAATGGCTAGAATAATGTGCGAAGAAAGAGGATGCAAGTATTTTTGCCCTGAAAGACAATATCTTATTGATAATGCGGGAATGCTTGCATTTACGGGAGAAATTATGTTTAATTCTGGAATAAAAACAGAAGGGAAAGATATTGAGAAATTAGATATTATGCCGAGAGAAAGAACTGATGACGTGAATGTTAGTTGGAAGTGATTGAAATAAGCGATAAATCAACATAAAGCTTATAATGTTTTGAAAATCTTAAGAATATATGAAATATACCCTTAATGATTGTAAGATTGCTGATTTTTTATACAATTTGGAAAGAGGCGAGGATTCTATCGAGAAAAAAGCGTTTTCTTCTGGGTTTATTTCAGAGCATTATGATGAAATCCAAGATTATATCAAGAAACGAGAGGCATCTAATTTTAATTCTGATGCGAGAGTGTATGGGGATTCTTTAAGAAAACTAGTTGACAGATACAAAAAAGCTCCAAAGCCCTATATTATTAATGATTCTACAACCCTTGCTACAGAAGTAAGATCTTTTAGAATTGCCAAGCAGCATGATTTTTCCATGACTCTTCCTTCCGATGAAGCTCTCCTTCAAGCATCTGAGCTTGATATCAAAAACTTCGCAGAAAAAACATATCTCTCTAATCTACATTAAAGGGGATATGCTCCCACCGGGCATAGAGCTGCAAAAGCAGCAGGATATATTATTGCAGGCATGCTTGCAGCAATTGTTATTTATGGCGGCTATAAATTATCTGAAATTTTGAAGTCTGATGTCGGTAATTATTTATTATCGTTAGATACCTATATTGAAAGCGCAAATAATGGGAAATAGAATCCTATTCTAGGACTTCTTTGTAATCTTTCATAACAATAATTCTTAAATAGCCCCTTGTTGATTGGCTACTGAAAAATGGGTAAGATAAAAAAAACAATGGGGCACCCCCACTTAAAAGTGGGGGTTTGTAAAGCCCCTTGTTTTTTGGATGATCCAAAATCTAAAACTCTAAAACTACTACCACATTCTAAAGAATGTGGTTTTAGATTTATGGACATAAAAAAACTTTTAGGGTCTACATTAGTTTCTTTAGCTTTGCTTACTGGCTCGGATAATTTGAAAGCTGAGACTAATTCAATCAGCTCACGGAGTTTTACTGTAAAAACAGGATATTTTTCTCCTCTTGCAGAATTTTATGGAGAGAAACCTATAGATTATAGATATTACCGCACTGATTTCTGTTTTGAAAAAACTTTTGAAAATTGGAAAAGATTTCGGACTTCATTGGATTTCTCGGTTATAAATGTTGATAGGGGTTTTGGGAGTTTTTATGCTGGACCAGGAATTTCTCTTTCATATAAGCTTTTTGAAAAAGGAAGATTTTCTGCTGGATTAAAAGGTGGTTGGAGTGTTTTTTATAATGATGCGTATAAAACAGAGAATTATAATGGAATAGAGCAGAATTATGTTGGTTCAGTTATGGAGTTTGACTCAAAAATAGGAATTGAGCTTGGCTGGAGGTACGGTAAAGATGCTGTTTTTGTTGTTGAATCTTCTATAGAACATATTTCTAATGCTGGATTATCTAGTAGAAATGAGGGAATTAATACTTTGGGATTTATGGCAGGAATCAGGAGGAATTTTTAATCGGGATAACACAAGTTTTCAAACTTGATAAGGTTTATAAACCTTCTTTTCACAATTATTATAACCGATGACCCGATTAGAGAAAGTTAGGGGAGGATAACTCTTGCTTCTCTTTAATTCACCGTCGTTAAATAACCCTGAAAATTAATTTAATTTTCAGTATTCAAAACAAATATATTTTGAACAACTAAATAAACCAAAAACAACCACAAACCAAAAACAAACATGGCTAACGTATACGAAATTGTTGAAAAAGCAAGAAAGACAGGAAAGATTGAAAAAGGAGCTAACGAAGCTACAAAAGCTGCTGAACGAGCAACTGCTAAACTAATTGTTTATGCTGTTGATGTTGATCCTAAGCAAATCGTTCTTCATCTGCCAATAATCTGCAAGGAAAAAAATATTCATTGCGTTGAAGCAGACAGCAAGAAAAAACTCGGGCTCGCAGCAGGAATAAGCGTTGGATGCGCTGCTGTTGCAGTTATCAATGCCGGAGATGCTGAAAAAGATTTAATTGCTTTCAAGCTAAAGAAATAATTTCACATTCATAATAACAGATTCAAAAAGTACTAAACCCTTCGGGTTGACATACAAGCTTTTTGAAATTCAGAAATTCAGGGAATTTCTGACTGTTATTTTTTAATCATAAACCAAATAAAAAATAACAACATGGCACAAGAAAATAAACAACAACAGCAACAGAGCAAAAGCGCCTCTAAAATGGCGGCAGTACTTCTTGAAACTTCAGAAGCAGTTCCAGCAATAGTAGAAGAAATTGTTGGAAGAACAGGAAAATTCGGAGAAGTTACACAGGTTAAAGCAAGAATTCTTCAAGGAAGAGACAGAGGAAAAGTTATGAGAAGAAACGTTAAGGGTCCGGTTAGGTTAAAAGATGTTTTAATGCTTAGAGAAACTCAGATTGAAGCAAGAAGATTAAGAACTAAAATCGCAAGAGGAGTTAAGGAGTAAATATGATAACTAAATTAAATATGGGTAAAAAACTTGAAGTTCCCTTCGGGTTTGGGGGTAAGAGTTTTTTACACTCAGGAAATTAAGAATTTCCTGATTGTTCGTTTTGTAACGAACAAAAAACAAAACAAACATGCCACGATGCACTTTTTGCAAGCAAAATTATGAATTCCCTTATGGATTGACGTTTATTCTTAATGATGGAAATATAATGTATTTCTGCTCTTCAAAATGCAGAAGAAACGCGATTAATCTTAAAAGAGACAATAAGAAAGTTAATTGGGTAAGAAAAGCCGGAGTTAATGAAACAACAGAATCTTTTGAAGTTTCTGAAAGAAAAGAAACAAAAACTGAAAAGAAAGAAGCTGTGAAAAAAGAAGAACTAGTGAAATCTGAAAAAAAGGAAGAAAAGGTTGAAAAGAAAGAAGCTCCTAAGAAAGAAGAGGAGAAGTAGGAACGGGCGTGATTTCTATTATTTCTTCATAAATTCAAAGATATAATCCTGATTGATTATTCTTTCTCCAAGAACCAGAGTTAATCCTGCTAAACAAAAATCTATATTCTCTTTTCTTGTATTTACAACTCCCGAAATATCTCTGCCTTTTTCGAAACAAAAAACATCTTGCAAAACAGAGTTTTCATTAAGAAAATAAGCTTGTGTAACTCCCATTTTTTCAAGATGAGAATATTCTGGTCTAGATAACAACTGCGCATTTATTAGTTTATCATAATGAATTTCTTTTCCTGCTTCACTATAGGCTCCTTCAGAAGTTATTGCAGAAATTTCCTTTTTTTTCTTGTTTAAAATTCGAATTGCCTTTTCTTCATCGAATAGTTTTATATTTCCAACAATTTTGTTTGTTTGCGCTTCGATAATTTCTTCAGAAGAAATATCCCGGATATCTGGATTAAGTAAAAAATCAGTGTAAATAACCCCTATTTTTTGAGGAGTTTGATTTGCTTCTGCTGCTTGAAAGATAAAGATTTTTTTATCCAATGCGTTTGTTCTTATGATATATTGTGTCATGTTATCTTGCGATTCCGAAAGTTTTAAACAATCGGAATATTTCTCCAGGAAGTTCATTTAATTTATCCGTTGGAATAACTGAATAATGTTCTCTTTTTATATCTTGTAGAAATTCGGCATTTTCTTCATTTTCTTCTCCTATTACGATTAGAAGAGGGTAAATTTTTTGGTCATATAGTTCCTTAATCATACCGGTTTCTACTTCCGCACGATCACAAGACTCAAAATCAGATATAACTATCATGCATTTGGGATTTCCTTCTGTTCTTTGTAAATGCCTTGCTATTACTTCACTTGTTTTTCTAAAATAAATTCCTGAACCCCATGAGTCTAAACTGGCTATCTTTGAGGTCACATCAGTCGTCCATTTTTCTGTTGGAGACTTTAAAACATATAAGGAGCTATCGGAAGCATACAAACTATAATTAAATTCAGAAACTGAAAGTGCACTGCCCATTATATAAAAAGATGCTTTTATAGCTTCCAGGATTTCTCCATCAGTAGAACCACTTACATCTCCATGTATTGCAAATACTGGTTTTACTTTATTTGGCGCCCTCTCAATAAAACTTTTTCGGCTTACTCTTATTCCTGTTGCTTTTGCTTCTAAATCTTCCTGAAGATGCTCCTCAAAATCGAGCTCCTGTCCTTCAAAATATTTTTTATCTCCATAATTTCTAGCTTTTAACTGCCTGAAAATTCGTTTCATACTAGAAACTTCTGCCGCATATCTCTCGAAATAAGACTCAGCATCTGTCTTGGGAAATTTTCTCTCAGATTTGCAGTGGTCTATAGGAATTTCACATTCATTGCTATCTCTCTCGTCTAATTTTTCCCCCTCAGATTTTTCTGGTGGCTGGTATTTTTCTTTTTCTTCTTCTTTTGATTTTTTCTGCCTATTTTCTTTATCTTGCTTATCTTCTTTACTTTTCTGCTCTTCACCTTTTGATTTACCATATTTAGGATTCATTTTTTTTGGTTTTTCTTCTTCTGGATCTCTATTTTCTCTTGGCTTTATTTTTTTTCCGTATCCTTGTTGTGAAGAACTTGGGGGATTAGCTGATTGAGAGGAGTCACCGCTTCCAAAAATTGGCGGAAGGTTCGGTAGTGGTTGCGTAATGTCAAAATTTTTCTTAAAAATCTCATAAATTTGCTTTACTTTTTCTGGATCTTGGTAAATAGACGTGGCTGATTCTGTAATAGCAATAACTTCTTCCAGTAATTTTTGTTGATTTTCAGGAACAGGCTCAAAATTTTTTCCAAGTATTGCTTTTTGTAGATATCTTTCTCTAAAAGCATTTAAATCGTTCATTCCATGAGTGCTTGGTCTGAAGTATTCCATCATTGGAATAAGACATTCTTTATAATGTCTATCAACTCCTGGAAATTTTTCCCTTCTCTGCGCATTTATTCTTCTGTCTTTTACAATATTATCTATCTCCCATGCAAGAGCTGGATTTTCTATCAATTCTGAATAATTTTTTTCTAAAAATGCTTGAACTGAACTTTTTCCAGATTCTCTTAATTTCTCAGCTTCGTCTCCAAAGTATTCATTACCTTCTCTTATATGGTCTGCTTCATGAGCAGTAAAATCCGCCATAGCTATCTCGTTGTCCCGTTTTGATTTAAAATTATTTTCGGTTCGTGGAAGAAATATTCTTGTTCCATCTGTGGCTGGACCTGCAGGACACCCCAAAGAACCATCACCAAAAAGAACTATTTCATATTTTTTTGATGAACCGGGTCCTATTCTAAGATCAACAACTGCCTCAAGTTTGGGCATAATATGGGCTGTTTGTACTCCGCCCATGTTCATCTTTGTTTTTAACCCGACCCATGCTTTTATGCCCATTTTTATGCGCCTCTTGCAGAAGAAGTTTCATAAACTCTGTTTTCTAACTTTTCGATGTTAATGTCCCAGGGATTAATTATATCTTTTTTTGCGGGTGTTATTGCTTCTGGTTTTGCTTGTTCTTGGGTTTGAGTTTCAACTTTTGTTTCAAGCGGCGATGTTGCTGGAGTTGTTATAGGTTTAGCAGAAGAAATAGCTACAGTTTCTTCCTGATACCAGTTATATATACTTCTGCCAAATTCATAAGCAAGACTTGCTGCATTTGTTGCCAGCCATGTTTTAGAATAATTTTCATTAAAAAAAATATTCGGATCGCTTTTATGACCTATGAAACCCATAGTATTAACTACTGCACTAGCTCCTGAAAAATAAATTAAAAAACTGCCGGCGATATCATATCCATTTTTGCATAATTGTATGCCTCGTCTAAATGAGCTTGGAGAAGCAAAATTTATCCTGGCTGCTTTGTAAAATATCTTTCCTACATTGTAAATAGTCATTCCAACTTTCTTGCTCATGGATTTTACTGCTTCTATATTAATTGCCATTTTAAACGTATTTATCTACGATTCCCATTAATTCTCCATAAAGTTTGCCATCCTCTTTTCGTGCATGGTTCTCATAGGTAGTAATTGGATTTACAATATTATCCTCTAAAAGATTCCTAAGAGGAATATCTTTTTTCATTTTAATTCTTTGGGCAACTTCTACTGCTCCCTTTAATCCCAAATCTTTTGAAAACTTTTCTCCTGCTTCTCTCATGTCCATAACTACATTAGTAATAAGTTCTGCGGTATCATAATCTAAGCCGGGTGCTCTTTCCATAAGAATGTCTATGGTATTATCTTTTGTAGGATATCCTAATTTAATCTGAGTAAATCTCTGTAAAAATGCATCATTAAGTTCGTTTGTTGTGTAATTTCCATGGAAATTTCCTGTTGCAACAAATCTAAAGTCAGGATGCGCCATTATAACTTCATGTCCAAATTGCGTTATAACGGGCAATTCCATTGTTTCTACGAAAATATTCAATCCTGTTAATTCATCTTGGGGTATTTGTGCCATTTCTTCCATAACATACAACCCGCCAGAAATTGCGGCTAGTGTTAATGAGCCTGGAGAAAAAGTAGCACCTTCGGGAGTTGGAACAAATTTTCCAATAGCAGAAGATAATCTAAAAGAGCTATTTCCTGTATCAAAATAAAACGGTTTTTTTCTTGAAAAGGCATAATCTTTTGCCATTATGCTTTTTCCATTTCCAGTAGGTCCATTTAAAATTACTGGTCTTAATCCATTATCTAAATATTCAAAAAATCTATACTTTTCTCCTGCTTGATCTTGATAAGGAAAAGCGCCTTCGAGAAATCTCGGTTTAAAAGTATCTTTTACGAATTTTACGAACTTGCCATCTTCAGCGCCTGCGCTTTTCCTAAGAAAATCTTTTACAGGAATTTGTTTTTTTACTGTTTTGCCTTCTAAATCCCTTTTAATTTGAGCATACATTATAACCGGAAGAAATTTTTTAAAGTCAGATGTTTCAAGATTTAATATAGCGCGAGTTACTCCTGCTCTTGAAAATAACTGCATCTCTCCTTTTTCAGTTGAACTTCTTATCTTATAACCATATAAAAAATCTATTTGCTTTAATTTATCTGCTTCTTCTTTTTCTAAATCATCCATCTCAAATTTAACAACGTCATATTTTTGTCCCTCGGATTTAAGAATAAGTTCTTCATTTCCTCCAATAATTAGGGTTGAAATATCTGAGCCATTTTTCATTTCTATTCTTCTTCTTTCTGGAAGAAATGAAATTAGGGTTCCTAAAAGCTTTTCATTGCTAGAAGCTACTGAATATTTTATTGGTAAATCTATCTCTTGCTCAAGTTTTGGATGAGATACTACCGCCTCTCGGTTGTTTGTTTCTTTATTAAGAATAACTGTTCCCTTAGCTTGAAAGTCAATAACATAATTCGGCATTTTATCTTACTCCAGAATATAACCTATTTTCTAAAGTATCAATCTTTACATCCCAAGGATTGATTACTTCTCTTTTTTCTGCTTCTTCCTCTTCTATTTTTTCTTTCTCTTCTTCTTTTTCTGCTTCTTCCTCTTCTATTTTTTCTTTCTCTTCTTCTTTTTCTGCTTCTTCCTCGTCTTCATCATCATCATCGATAGATGGCGCAGGTTTTGCCGGTGCAGATTTTGGAGTAGGGGGTTTAGATGAACTCGGTGAAATTCCCGGGATATAAACTTGCTCCCAATTCTCTTTTTCAAGATTCTTGAAATAAGGATATAATGCTCCCCCGAATAATGCGAAAGTTCCAGTAACTGCTGTTAATCCTTGAACATAATTGGGAAGAGATTTTCCGAATTCCCCTAGGCAGAAGAGAGTTCCAAGTCCGGTAATACAAGAAACCGCACTTGCTATTTTTTCAAGAGTCTTTGTTTCATGATAAGAAATTTTAAGTGATCCTATGGTAAAACCCCCCCGTTTACATTCATTGATGACAGAATCTGCTTCTTTCAATATATCAGATTTAACAGCCGTATGATTGCCGATGCCACCAAAACCGTTCGCTCCGGCAGTTTTGCAAACCTGCAACAATTGATTCTCTTTTTCATCGCCTAAAACGAGAGCATAGTGTTCTGAAGAAAAGCCCATCTCTTCATATTCTGAGTGTGTATAAAGCCCGATTTTAATTTTCTTATTGCCGTTTTTCTTTTGTTTTTGCAGAAATTCTTCAACATTTCCTGGAATTCTGAAGACTTTATATTTTAGGGTCATTTGATGTTTGGATAACTTGCTCTTTAGGCGAGTTTATTTATTTTATATATCACTCCTATATGTCACCCCGAACTATTTTACACTTAAAATAAACGCGTTTATTGCAGTGTTGCATAAATAATTCAAGAAAGAGCAGTTTAATCTAACCTATAAGGTTTATACCTTTTTATTCTTCTTTTTCACTATAACATAAACTTCCTTTCCAAGATAAACTTTGGGGCAG
>Ga0082335_1003085_pt1 | contig 28459 bp, 25 predicted proteins | sample Subgrocontami58m_FD_72375 | JGI IMG/M metagenome (GOLD analysis project Ga0082335, IMG submission 72375) | Subsurface groundwater microbial communities from S. Glens Falls, New York, USA - GMW37 contaminated, 5.8 m (SPADES assembly) (version 2) ...
AGCCGCCGCGACAGGGCACGTGGCGACGGGGTACGTGGCGACGGGGTACGTGGCGACGGGGTACGTGGCGTCCGGCTTTAGCCGGACCAACGTCGGATCGCAGCCGGACGCCGCGGGTCACCCCATCGGCCGCGACCATGGCCTGAGGCTCCTGCATGAAATGCTTCGCATCAGGCGCTTCGAGGAGAAGTGCGCCGAGTTGTACAGCGCGGGCACGATTCGCGGGTTCCTCCATCTCTACATCGGCGAGGAAGCCGTCGCGGTCGGCGCGATGCAGACGTTGTCGCGCGAAGACGCCGTGGTGGCCACGTATCGCGAGCACGGCCACGCGCTGGCTCGAGGGCTTTCGATGGATCGGCTCATGGCCGAGATGTACGGCAAGCGTGAAGGGTGCAGCCACGGCCGCGGGGGATCGATGCACGTCTTCGACGCCGCCACACGCTTCTATGGCGGCAACGCGATCGTCGCCGGCGGTCTCCCGATCGCCGTGGGCCTGGCGCTCGCCGACAAGCTGCAGCAGCGCCCGCGCGTCACCGCGTGTTTCTTCGGCGACGGCGCGGTCGCCGAGGGCGCGTTCCACGAGTCGCTCAACCTCGCGGCGCTCTGGAAGCTGCCGGTGCTGTTTCTCTGCGAGAACAATCTCTACGCGATGGGCACACGCATCGAGCGCGCCCAGTCGCAAACCGACTTGTGCGCCAAGGCGCAGAGCTACCTCGTCCCAGCCGAGGCGGTCGACGGGATGGACGCCTTCGCCGTCGAATGCGCAACTCGTCGAGCCGCCGACGCCGTCAGACAGGGCGCCGGCCCGCGGTTTATCGAGTACCGCACATACCGTTTCCGCGCGCATTCCATGTTCGATGCCGAGCTCTATCGCGACAAATCAGAGGTCGAGACCTGGAAACAGCGCGATCCGATCCCCGCGCTTGCCGCCAGGCTCAGGGAGAGCGGCGTGGTCAGCGAGACGCTGCTCTCGGCCGTCGAGGACTCCGTCGCCGAGGAGATCGCCGAGGCGGTCGCCTTTGCGGAAGCCGGCTCGTGGGAACCCGTCGCGGATCTGCTCAACGACGTCTACACGGTGAGGCCATGATCACCACCACGTATCGAGAGGCGCTGCGATCGGCGCTTCGGGAGGCGCTCGTGAAAGACCCGCGGGCCTTCCTGATGGGAGAGGACGTCGGGCGGTACGGCGGCTCCTACGCAGTCAGCAAAGGGCTGCTCGCCGAGCTCGGGCCCGACCGGATCCGCGACACGCCGCTGTCGGAGTTGACATTCGTCGGTGCCGGCATCGGCGCGGCGCTCGGCGGCATGCGGCCGATTGTCGAGGTGATGACGGTGAACTTTTCGCTCCTCGCCCTCGATCAGATCGTCAACAACGCGGCAACGATCCGCCACATGTCGGGCGGTCAGTTCAGCATCCCGCTGGTGATCCGCATGGCGACCGGCGCCGGACGGCAGCTCGCGGCGCAACATGCGCACAGTTTCGAAGGCTGGTATGCGCACATTCCCGGCATCCGCATCCTCGCCCCGGCGACGCTCGAGGATGCCCGCGGCATGCTCTGGACGGCGCTCGAAGATCCAGATCCGGTCCTCATCTTCGAGCATCAGGCGCTGTACAACATGGAGGGTCCTCTCGCGGAGGATGCCGGGCCGGTCGATATCGATCGGGCAGCGGTCCGTCGCCCTGGTAAGGACGTGAGCCTCATCACCTACGGCGGCACGCTCGGCAAGACGCGGCAGGCGGCGGACACGCTGGCGAGCGATGGGGTCGACGCCGAAGTCATCGATCTTCGGACACTGCGTCCGCTCGACATGCCGACCCTGCTGGCGTCCGTGAAAAAGACGCACCGCGCCGTCATCGTCGACGAGGGCTGGCGCAGCGGCAGTCTCGCCGCGGAAATCAGCGCACGACTGGCCGAGGAGGCCTTTTTCGAGCTCGATGCGCCCATTGCGCGCGTCTGCAGCGCCGAGGTGCCCATTCCGTATCCCAAGCATCTGGAGGACGCGGCGCTGCCCCAACCGGCTACGATCGTCGCCGCGGCACGGGAGACGGTGGGTCGACGTGGCTGAGTTCCGGATGCCGTCGCTCGGCGCTGACATGGAGGCAGGCACGCTGGTCGAGTGGCTGAAACGCCCCGGCGACGCGCTCAAGCGGGGCGACATCATCGCGGTCGTCGATACGGCGAAGGGCGCGATCGAAATCGAAGTCTTCGAAGACGGCGTCCTCGACAGCCTGTGCATTCAGCCGGGAGAAAGAGTGCCGGTCGGCACCGTGCTCGCGACGATTCGCGGCGCCGGCGCGCCTGCCGTGCCCGGCCCACCCGACCTACCTGCCCCACCCGGCCCTGCAGGTCGCGCGCGCGTGTCACCAATCGCGCGCAGGTTGGCCGCCGATCTCGGCGTCGATCTCGCGTCTGTCACCGGAACCGGTCCGCAGGGCGCGATTACGCGCGAGGACGTCGAGCGTGCGGCCGCCGCCCCGCTGAAGAGGGCCACCGCCCCGGTGCCCGCGGCTGCCGACCGCGCGAGCGCGATGCGCTCCGCGATTGCGGCGGCCATGACGACATCGAAGCGCGACATCCCCCATTACTACCTCTCCATCACGATCGACATGACCGCCGCGCTCGGGTGGCTGCGCTCGAACAACGAGCAGCGGTCGATGGAGGATCGGTTGCTGCCGATCGCGCTGCTCGTCAAGTCCCTCGCGCTCGCGCTGCACGATGTGCCGGAGCTGAACGGTCACTGGGTGGACGGGGCGTTCCGGCGGGGGCCAGGCATTCATGTGGGCTGCGCCATCTCGCTGCGGGGTGGAGGACTGGTCGCGCCGGCGCTGCACGACGTCAACCGGAAGGATCTCGGCGCCCTGATGCACGAGATTCGCGACCTCGTGGCGCGCGCGCGTGCCGGATCGCTCAGGAGCTCGGAGCTCAGCGACCCGACGATCACGGTCACGAATCTTGGCGAAGAGGGCGTCGACGCGGCCTTCGGGATCATCTATCCGCCGCAGGTCGCGCTCGTCGGCTTCGGCCGAATCGCGGAGCGGCCGTGGGTCGCGTCGGGCAAGGTCGAGCCGCGACCGCTGATGACGGCGACGCTCTCGGCCGATCACCGCGCGAGCGACGGTCATCGCGGCGGGCTGTTCCTGACCACCCTCGATCGGTGGCTGCAGACTCCGGACAGGCTATGACAGGGGAAGAGCGCAGGGAAGCCGTCGTTCAGGCCCTGAAAGGCGTCGCGCCCGAGATCGACGCCGCGTCGATTCAACCGGGCGTCGCCTTTCGCGATCAGCTCGATCTCGACTCGATGGACTTCCTCAATTTCGTGCTGGCACTCCATCATCGCCTGGGCATCGACATTCCAGAAGCCGACTATCCCAAGCTGATGACGCTCGACGATGCGGTCGCGTATCTCGCCACACGTGCGGTCCAGCCGGCCACACCGCATTCTTCCGGTCAACCATGAAGTTCGCCGCCCTTGCCGTGGACTACGACGGCACGATCGCCGTCGACGGCGTCTTCGATCCGGGCGTACGCAACGCCATTGCTGCGGCCCGCCAGCAGGGCATCGTCGTTGTTCTCGTTACCGGGCGCCGCCTCGCCGACCTGCGGGGCGTCGCGGGCGACCTGACGTGCTTCGACGTGGTGGTGGCGGAGAACGGCGCCGTGCTCGAATTCCCCGCGAGCGGTCGCCATGTCGTGCTCGGCCATCCGCCAGCGGCGGGGTTCATCGACGAGCTGCGCCGGAGAGGCGTGCCATTCGCCGTCGGCGAAACCGTGGTGGAAGCCGACGCGGGGTGGGCGAGCACGACGCTCGACGTGCTCCGACAGCTCGAGCAGCCGCTGATCCTCAGCTTCAATCGCGGCCGGCTGATGGTCCTGCCCCAGGCGGTGGCGAAGTCGATCGGCCTTCGACAGGCGCTGACCTCCCTTCGGATCTCCATCCACAACACCGTGGGGATTGGCGACGCGGAGAACGATCACGATTTGCTCGACGCCTGCGAGGTCGGCGTCGCCGTGGCATGGGGCAGCGCCGCGCTGCGTGCGGTCGCCGATGAAGTGATCCCGGGGGCCGGGCCGCTCTCCGTCGCCGACTACATCCGGCGCGTGATCCGGCAGCCGCGGCTCTCAGCCGTGCAGATGGGCCGGCGGCGACTGTTTCTCGGCCGTCAGCACGATGGAGAGCCGGTCAGCCTGGCCGTGCGCGGACGCACGATCCTGATCGCCGGCGAGCCTGGAACCGGAAAATCCTGGCTCGCGGGCCTGCTGTGCGAGCAGCTGATTCTCCAGGGGTACTGCGTGTGCGTCATCGATCCCGAAGGGGACTATCGGTCGCTCGACAGCCTTCCGAGCGTCATCAGCCTTGGCGGCGACGAGCCGCCGCCTCATGCGCGAGAGCTGGCCCAGGCGTTCCGACACCCGGACGTCAGCGTCGTCATCGATCTGTCGAAGATGTCACATCACCGCAAAGTTGCGTACCTCAACACGCTGCTTCCCCTGCTGGTGATGCTCCGGCGCCGCACCGGTCTCCCCCACAAGATTCTGCTCGACGAGGCTCACCACTATTTGGGCGGCGCCGACAGCGGGAGCCTGATCGATCCCGAGCTGGCCGGATATATCCTCGTGACATACCGGATCTCCGGCCTGGCGGCGTCGATCCGCGGGACCGCTGATGCGGTGGTGATGGTCACCCGCGAAACGGACGCGCACGAGGCCGAGACTCTGCTGGACATGTGCAGGCCCCGGCCGGGCGTCACGCTCTCGGCGGAGGTCTTTCGCGATCTCGCGATGAGCGAAGCCGCGCTCCTGCCGGGCGCGGAGGAATCCCAGGGTCAGGTGCGACGGTTTCTGCTTGCGCCCCGGCTCACGTCACACGTCCGCCACCGCTTGAAGTACCTCGACATGCCGGTCCCGGAGGCTCAGAGCTTTGTGTTCTCGGATGACGGCAAAGCGGGACCGCGTGCTCGAACGCTGAAGGAGCTCATGGGGCTCCTGGCGGCGCTGCCTTCCCCCCGGATTCAGAGCCACCTGGAGCGGCACGATTTTTCGAGGTGGCTCGCCGACGTTTTTCGGGACAGCCCCCTGGCGTCGCACCTGCGCACCATCGAGGCGCGTGTGGGGACCGAAGACGCCCGCGACGTGGCCGCGGACATCGCACAGGCGATCCGAGCGCGATACGAGACGGCCACCGAGGAGACGCGCCCGGCATGACGCCGATCCGTTCAGGCACGGAGCTTGCGGCAGCCAATCAAGCCGAGGCCTGATCGCCGGACAGTCGGCGGCGTCTCGTGGAGGATGCCATGGACGACACGCACGGAGCCACCACCTGTCGATGGGCCATACCGACGTTGTTCCTGTCTGAACCGCTATGGCTCGACGCGTGGAACTACCCGTGGAGCTGCCTCCGCGATCCGACGCCCCGCATCCTCCACACGACCGACGTCTGCACGCTGTGCCCGCGCTGGGAAGCGCATCCAGCGCACAAGCGGCCCGAAACAGACGCAGTCGGGGCCGGCCTGATCAGCGGGCAGGCACGTCCTCGAGCGGAATGACCTGCCTCTCGATGCGCGTCACGTGCTGGGTGAGCGCGTCGAGCTCATCCCGGCGTGGAACGTCCTGTTTCTCGAGCTCCTCGCGGACGATGGCGCGGACCTGGCGGGCCTGCTCGTCACGACGCTCACCCGCGCGCTTGCTCCACGTGGCGAGGAGATGTTTCGCGTCCAGTTCGGTGACCTCGCCTCGATGAACGAGGTCGTCAAAGACGGCGCGCAGCTTTTCCTCGGTGAAGTCCAGCGCGCCGAGTCCCGCCAGCATCAGCGATCGTAGTGTGCGGATCATGGTCTGCCTCCTGCCTTCGCGCTCCGATGGGTCGCGCGTCACGGTTTCAGCGTCAGCACCGGACAGGACGCCCGTCGGACCACCTGGTTCGTGCTCGATCCGAGCAGCATCAGGTCGATGGGATTGCGGCCGTGGATGCCCATGACGATCAAATCGGCCGTCTCGTTTGTGGCGGTCTCCAGAATCCGTCGATACGGCTTCCCATACCTGAGCATCGTGGTGGTCCGGCACCAGCGCCGTTCATCGTCCGACATTAGTTCGGCGAGCTGCCGCGTGGCCTTTGCTTCGAGCTGACGGCGGTAGTCGGGCACGTCGATTGCGCGCTCGACGAGGAAATCATCGTCGGCGGGCCATTCGAACACGTGCAGGAGCGTGAGCCGGGCATCCGACTCCTTCGCGATCGACAAGGCGAATCGCAAGGCCACGCGCGAGGGTTCGGAGAAATCGACGGGACAGAGCAGCCGTAGGAATGGAAGCGTGGACGTGGCGACGGCCTTCGGGGGAACGGTCAAAACCGGGCAGCTCGCCTTTCGCAGCACTTTCTCGGCGACCGAGCCAAGCAGGAGCCGTTCGAACGCGCCGCGCCCGTGTGCACCCAAGACAATCAGGTCGGCCGGGAGAGACGCGGCGCACTCGAGAATGGCGGTCGCGGGGTTGTGGCCTTCCTCGAAGCGGACTTCAGCTGCGAGCCCTGCGGCGCGTGCCGAATCCAGCCACGAGCCAAGGCGAGCTTTCAGCTCCTCACGGTCCGCTTCCGTTGGAAGCACGGTGTTCGGGAACTCCGCCAAGAGAATCTGCGGGGCCGGCAGAAACACGGGGTTGCACACGTGCAGCGCCGTGATTTGCGACCCGTACCACGCAGCGAGAGCGAACGTGTGGTCGAGCGCGTGCCGGGAGGCATCGGAGAAGTCAATCGGACAGAGGATGCGTCGGATTTCGAGCATACGCCCTCCCAATATCTCGCTGCTGCAATTGTCTTGCTCGCGGTTCTGTTCACAAATCGCCGCAGATCGAGATGAAGAGCCGAGATGCCGACACTCGCGCCGGCATTTCGTGAGAGGTTGACTGGACGACTACGGGACGCAGCCGGTGCGGCTCATGTGCGTGCGAAGAGTGCGCGCGCCGACCTCGTCACGGCAGGCGAGGCAGTTCGATGGTGACGACTGTCCCGCCGCTGGCGGGACAGTCGACGCTGATACGGCCGTGATGCGCGTCGATGAGCCGCTTCGCGGTCGGCAGGCCCAATCCGGTGCCCCGCGATTTCGTCGTGAAGAAGGGTACGAAGATGCGGTCGCGGATGTCGGACGGGATCCCCGGACCCGTGTCGGCCACCACGATCCGGCACATCCGGTCGGTCGTGGCCACCTGGATCCGAACCGTGCCGGAGCTCTGCATCGCGTGCGCCGAGTTGAGCAGCAGATTCAGCAGCACGATTTTCAGCAGCTTGGGATCGGCCATGACGGCGGGACCCCACCCTTCCACTTCGAAGCGTACGTCGCTGATCGCCGGATCCTGGGCGGCGAAATCCGAGGTTTCCTTCGCGAGCGCCACGATGTCCACAGGGGTGTGATGCGGCTGCGGTGGCCGCGCAAAGAGGAGCAAATCGCCCATGAGCTCGTCGAGCGTATCCAGCCTGGCGATCACATCACCGATCACCGTGGCATCCCTGGTGCCGGGCGGCAGGCGGCCGCCGATGACCTGGATCGCCCCACGCACGCCGGCCAGCGGATTCTTCACCTCATGGGCAACCACCGCCGCCATCTCGCCGAGCCTCACGAGCGCCGCCTGCTCGCGCAACTGCTCGTCGGCCGCCCGCAGACCCTGCTCGGCGCGCTTGCGCACGATGATCCCGGCCAGGGTGCTCGCGAACGCGCTGAGGAACTCCTTCGCTGAGGCATCTTCCGGATGCGCCGCTTCCACGTACACGTCGAGCACGCCCAGCATGGTCCCGCCGGCCGTAATCGGAATCCGATGGTGCCGGGTGGACGAGACATCAATCAGTTGGTGCGTCCCGATGTGGGCCTTGAGCGCGAGCTTCCCCGTCTCCGCTTCCGCCAGAAACACGTCGCCGACACCGAGCGTGACCGGCCACGGATTCTGCACCACGAGCGCGAGCGCGCGATGAAGCAGCTCCTCGAGTTCCATGTCCTCGAGCGCGAGGCGCAGCAGCGCGTTCAGGGTCGTCTGACTCTCGTGACGCTCCCGGATCTCGCGCTCGGCGCGCTTTCGGTCCGTGATGTCGCGGACAATCGCCAGCAGGTGATCCTGGCCACCGATATCGACGCGCTTGAGATTCACCTCAACCCAGAAGAGCCTGCCGGCGCGGTCCTTCGCGGACCATTCGAACAGCTGCGGCGCGCCCTCGGCCGCGGCCTTCAACAATTCGAGCGCACGCTGTTGCGTGTACGGCGCTTCCCCGGCACTCAGGTCCTCGACGGCGAGGTGCAGCGCCTCCTCGCGCGTGTATCCGTACATCTCGGTCATTTTCTGGTTGACGTCGAGAATCGCGCCGGTGGCCAGGTCGTGGACCACGATCGCGTCGTTCGCCAGGTCGAAAATGGCGCGATACTTTGCCTCTGATTCGCGGAGCGCGTCGTCGGATGCAGCAGTCGTCACAGTGGGGCCAGCTCATCTAGCTTGGCCCCAGAACCCGCGCACCGCAACAGGTAACGTGAGATTCACGCCAACGAATCGGATGGCCCAGGCTTGGTTCCTCAGCCAGCCGCCAACGCTGGCTCGTGCGCGTGCAGGAACCATCGATCGAGGACGACGTGGCGCACGAAGCGTGGTGTGCCCAGCAGTTCACGCGCGAGCAGTTTCTCCAGGCCCGCCGGCAGGATCCGCGAGAGCGTGCGCGCGACGCGTGAGACGCCGAACCGCGCCCGTAACCGCTGCTCGTACGGTTCGAGCCGGTCGCGCGAGTAGCGGCCGGCGGCTTCGATGATCGTCAAGGCCGCCAGCAGTCCGGATTCGATGGCCGGACGGATGCCCTCGCCGCTCAGCGGGTACGCCAGGCCGGCGGCATCCCCCACCACCAGCGCCCCGGCATCGACAACTCGCCGGTCAGTCGAGTCATCATTCACGGCGTACGCATGCCCGCGCCAGCGCCACGACCTATCGGCTGGAATCTTCCGCGTGGCTTTCAGGAACGCGATGAACTCGGCGGTGGCGCGCGGCAGCGAACGATGATCCAGACGGCCGAAGCCCACGTTGAGATACTGCTGCTTGCGGACACACCAGCCGTACCCCTTCAGATCGCGGCAGAAGTAGAGCTCCGGCACGCCGGGTGCCGTCGTGAACGCGTCGGCGTCAGCCGGCTCGATCGCGAGCTCGGCCTCCTGGGCGACGACCACGGAGCCTCGGGCATCGCGGCTGGGCGGACCGTTGAGCCACCGCGCCACCGGACAGAAATGGCCGCCGGCAGCCACGAGCACGGCCGCCTTGACGCGGTCGTTGATCGTCCATCGCGCGCCGTCGCGGCGGATGCTCTCGATCGGCGCGCCCAGCGTGAGGCGCGCGTCCGACCGGCGCAGAAGATAGTCGTCGAACTCACAGCGCCGGATCCCGAAGCTGACGGCGTGTCCGTAGGATGTTTCGACCTCGTCGTGCTCGCCGATGATGCCCGTGCGAAAGCCGGTGAATGGCTGGAAGGTCCTGGCCTGCCGGTAGTCCTCGACGTCGAGAGCGAGATCAGCGACGACCGGCGGTGTAATCCATCCCGCGCAGACCTTGTCGCGCGGAAAGGTTGCGCGGTCCATGACCATCACGTCGAGGCCGGCTCGACCAAGCCGCCAGGCACAGGCGGACCCTGCCGGGCCGCCGCCGACGATCAGGGCGTCGCACGTGTCCACGGGATTCGGTTGCTGGCGCCGCGCGCAAACACCACCTGGAACAGCTGCATCGATCCCGTGTTGAACGCGGCCAGCGAACCGGCCAGATAGAGCCGCCAGGCGCGGACGAAGGTCTCGTCGAACATGCTCGCGACCTTCTCCGCTTCACCTTCGAAACGCCGCGACCAGTGCTCCAGGGTCTTCGCGTAATGCAGACGCAGGTTCTCGACGTCGAGCACCGACAAACCCTGCGGTTCCAGCACGTGCGCGAACACTTCCGGCAGCGTCGGCGGGTACGCGCCCGGGAAGATCCGCTTGCGGATCCACGCGTTCAGCGGCATCGGCTCGTTGCGGCCGATGAAATGCAGCAGCCCGCGCCCTCGAGCGGTCAGCGAGCGATCGATGACCTTGCCGAGGGTCGCATAATCGCGCACGCCGACGTGCTCGAGCATGCCGACCGACACGAAGGCGTCGTAGATGCCCTCGACGTTGCGGTAGTCGTCCTCGATGAACGCGACGCGGTCGGTCAGGCCGTCCGCGGCCGCGCGATCGCGCGCGTACGCGATCTGTTCAGCCGAGATATTGAACGCGCGTACGTGGACGCCGTACCGTTTTGCCATGAAGAGCGCGAGAGAGCCCCAGCCGCAGCCCGCTTCGACCACGCGTTCTCCGGGCTGCAGCTGCAGCTTCCGGCACACGAGATCCATCTTTGCCAGCTGCGCGTCTTCGAGCGTGCAGTCGGGCGTGGGGAAATACGCGCCCGTGTAGACCATCTCGGCATCCAGCCAGAGGCGATAGAAGTCGTTGCCGAGGTCGTAGTGGCGATGGACGTTCTCCTTCGCCTCGCCCACGCCATTTGAGGTCTGCCACAGCCACCAGGACCGCCGCCTCGTGTGGGGCAGCGCCCGATACACCTCTTCCATCAGCCGCACCAGATCGCCCCGGATGTCCACGGCGCCGAACATGTGGGCCTCGCCGAAGTTGAGCTCGGGATCCCACACCCAACTGAACAACGCGCGGCGGTTCCTGAAGACGATGGTCGCCACCGGAGCGGGTGGCGCGGGCAGCTCGAAGCCGTCCCAGAGCACGAAGCGGATGTTGGCGGTCGCCACACTCTGCCGGATGCGCCCGAGCGCCCAGCGGTCCAGCGCGCTCGACGCGGACGGCGCGCGATGGCTCCAGAACGTGGGAGCCGGAAACGCCTGGATGTGCGCAGGTTTCATGGCACTCGACGTCTGATTGCTGAAAAGCCGCAACAACCCTGCCAAGCTGGACGGTCGATTTCGCTGATACTACGCCCATTTTCAGCTCGTGGCTCCCGAAGATGCGACATATTGCATCGGAAAATCGTCACTCGGCGGGCCTCCCTGCCCCACAGAAGTCGCCTGCCAGACGGAAGTTGCGCAGGCCTTCAGGCCTGCCAGACAGAAGTAGCGCAGGCCTTCAGGCCTGCCAGACAGAAGTAGCGCAGGCCTTCAGGCCTGCCAGGCAGAAGTAGCGCAGGCCTTCAGGCCTGCCTCGGTGTGGCGTAAGCCTTCAGGCGAGCGACGCTGTCGCGACCGCGTGCTAACATCCGCCGTTTCCTTGTCGGACACTCCTATGCGAACACTAATATCGGCAGCTCTCGCCGGGGCGCTGCTTCTGCCATCGCTCGCGCGCGCGCAGCGATACACCGGCTCGGACGGGAAGCTGCGTGTCGCGCTCGCGCAGCAGCCGTTCTCGCCAAACGGCACCTCGCCGGGGCCGCGGAGGATGGCGCAGGGCGGCATTCAGAAGATCCTGGGGGACCTTGGAGCGAGCGTCCGCGTCCAGGAAGCCGCACTCACCGCGGATGAGAACACGGAGTATGGCGGCTGGAAGCGTCTCGGCATGGCGCTGGGCCACTTGGGTGAGCTCGTCGCGGCGAACGAACGAGACGGTTACTTCACCGTCGGTCTTTACGCGACGTGCCCGTCGATGCCGGGGATGGTCGCCGGGCTGCAGCATTCGGGGCCGACGCGCGAGCCGATCAGAATCGGGATGCTGTGGATCGATGCGCATCCGGATTTCAACACCCCAGAGACGACTCGGAGCGGATCGCTCGGCGGCATGCCGGTCGCGGTTGCGACGGGCCGTGCGCTTCAAGGGATGCGGCTCGACGCGCACCTGGATCCGCCGTTGTCGGACACGCATGTGGTGATGGGCGGCGTGCGCCTCACCGATCCGCTGGAGCAGCACCTGCTCGACACCTCGCGCATCGAGCAGCTCACCGTCGACGACCTGCGCCACGCGACGCCCGCCGTCTTCCTACAGCTCGATCGCCTGAACCGGATCACCGACAAGATCTACGTGCACATCGACATGGACGCGCTCGACGAGCGCGAGGTCATCGCCCATCAGAACAAGGTGCCCGGTGGGCCGTCGAGCGAAGAGCTGGCTGCCCTGTTCGAGACGATCTTCAGCCGCTACCCGAAAGCCTCTGCGATCGGCGTCGCGACGATTCCCTCTCCCGACGAGGGCGGGCTGGCGCTGGCGGCCGTGAACCGCATGATTGCCGGCGCCGTGCGCGGTGTGAGGGCGCGCGAAACGCGACGACAGGAGTAACCGAACAGTCGCGTAGAACTGGCCCCATGGAAGGAAACCTCTCATCTGACCTTCAAGCCACACTCGCGTGCATCGCTGACCAGCGGGGCTGGGATGCCGAAGCCCTGGCGCTTGAGGCGATCGAACGTCTGGCCGATTATGGATTTTCAAGACGGCCGATCAGATTCTGAAGGCCGGGAGGCTTTCAAGGGTGTCCAGAAGACAAGGCGTTCAGCGCGTTTTCTAGCGGCCCCGATAACCTTCGCGTCGATGGCCAATCCGAACAACAAGGACCAGAAGGACGGCGTCTTCGATGGTGTAGAGAATGCGGTAGTCGCCGACACGAATTCGGAGAATTGAAGGGTCGCCTTGGAGGGCCTTCACCGTGGGCGGCCTGGCGTTGGTTGCCAGGCCGTCGATTGCCGCTCCAATGCGGCGAAGAACGGCCTGGGCTTTGATTTTCTTCAAGTCCCGCCGCGCGGCGGGCTTGAGCTGGACGGTGTAAGCGGCGCTGGCCACCGAATTTCGTGCAACTACAGCCCGAGCTCGGCCTTTACTTTCGTCCAGTTACGGCGGCCTGGCTCCTTGAGCGCCCTGCGTGCAGCCGTGAGGTCGATGCGGTCCTCGAGCGCTTGAAGCAACTCGAGGTCGTCGGCGCTGACAAGAGCGGCGACCGTCTTCCCGTGGCGTTCAAGCGCGATACGTTTGCCCTGGTAGGCAACCCGGTTGACGCTGTCCGAGAACGTGTCCCGAACGACAGTTGCGGCAAGTCTGATCATGAACTAGTCGTCCGTCCGGTTCAGTACGTTCCGTACGTCTTGTACATTCTGTACAGATTTAGGCGGCAAGTCAGGCGCTTGCCCTGGTTCCTCGAAAACCGGCCCATCTCTCACGCCCGCTGGCCCCCCCACTTCCTGCGATTATCTCGGCGCGCCGAGCGGGCGCAGGCCGAGAGCGGCCGCCGTCCGAGGGACGCGCGTTGACGATGAACAGACGCCGTGGTACTCTCCCCGCGATTCGATTCCCTTCTTGATGAGAGCATGCAATGACCCTCCCTCGTGATCGCGCCCCGTACTCCGCAATTGTCGATCGTCCGCCGCTGCCGCCGCTGCCCGGCGGCAACAGGATGGTCGTGTGGACCATCGTCAACGTGGAGGTATGGGACATCTCCAGACCGATGCCGCGCACCGTGCTCGCGCCGCCGCAGGACAAGGTACTCCTGCCGGACGTGGCGAACTGGAGCTGGCACGAGTATGGGATGCGCGTCGGCTTCTGGCGCTTTCACGCGCTGTATGCGCGACTCGGCATCCGCCCGACGCTGGCCATCAACGCCCGCGTCTGCATCGACTACCCGCGGGTCGCGCAGGCGGCGAAGGACTCGGGCTGGGAGTTCATGGGCCACAGCTACGATCAGCAGCCGATCCACTTCGAACAAGATCAAGCCGGCATGATCAAGCGCACGTGCAATGTCATCGAGCAATTCACCGGCAAACCGCCGGTCGGTTGGCTCAGTCCCGGGCTCACTGAAACCTACGACACCCCGGAACACCTCGCGGCTGCCGGCATCAAGTACATCGGCAACTGGGTGTACGACGATGAGCCGACGACGATTTCCACGGCGCACGGGCCGATTGTGACGATGCCCTACTCGTTGGAGACCAACGACATTTCCGCCATGGTGGTCCAACATCACGAGGGGGCGTACTGGACGCAAAAGTGCATCGACCAGTTCGATCGGCTGTACCAGGAGAGCGCGACGCGCATGAAGGTCATGGGGATCGCGATTCATCCGTACGTCAGCGGCCAGCCGTTCCGAATGAAATATCTGGAGGCCGTGTACGAGCACATCGCGAAGTCCAGCGGCATTCTCCACTGGAACGGGGCGCAGATTCTCGACTGGTACCAGAAGGCGCAGTCGACCGCGGCATGACGGTCGCGGTCGAGACGCTGACGATTGAAGCGTTCGGCCGGAAGCTCCGGGAGCGCCAGATCAGCGCGTCGGAAGTGACCGAGGCGTGCCTGCACCGAATCGAGGCCGAGCAGGGCCGGCTGAACGCCTTCATCCTCGTCATGGCCGACGAGGCGCGCCGGCAGGCGCGAGACGCCGATCGCGAGATCGCGGCGGGCGTGGATCGCGGGCCGCTCCACGGCGTCCCCATCTCGATCAAGGATCTGTTCGACGTGCGTGGCACCCCGACGACGGCCGCGTCGCGCGTGCGCGAGGGACACGTCGCGACGTGAGATGCGCCGGTTATCGCGCATCTCAGGCACGCCGGCGGCGTGTTCGTCGGCAAGACGAACCTGCACGAGTTCGCGTTCGGCGCGACCAACGAAGACTCGGCGTACGGACCGGCGCGCAACCCGCACGATCCGGCGCGGTCGCCCGGCGGATCGAGCGGCGGATCGGCCGCAAGTGTCGCTGCGGGCATGGCGCTCGGCGCGCTCGGCACCGACACGGGCGGATCGATTCGCATTCCGGCCGCCGCCTGCGGCGTGGTCGGACTCAAACCGACCTACGGTGAGATCTCGACTGACGGCGTTGTTCCCCTCTCGCGCACGCTCGACCACGCCGGGCCGCTGGCGCGCAGCGTCGGCGACGCGTATCTGCTGTACCACGGCATGCTGAGGCAGACGACGCCTCGCCCGCTCGTGCCGAACCCGGCGCGCGCCATGCGGCTCGCCGTCCTCCGCTCATATTTCTGTGACCTTCTCGATGACGAGGTTCGGGCACGGTTCGAGGAGGCTCTCGAGCGCCTGCGGTCCGCGGGCGTCCGCATCGAGGACGCCCCGGTCGCCCATGCGGAGGTGACGCCGGCCGTGTTCGTGCACATCCAAGGCGCCGAGGCGGCGGCCTATCACGCGGCGACGATCGAGCGGTGCCCCGAACGCTATACGACGCCGGTTCGCCGGTGCATCGAAGCGGGGCGGGCGGTGCTGGCCGAAGACTACGTGCGCGCGCTGAGGGGCCGCGACGTGCTGCGGCGCGAAGTTGACGCGGCGCTGGCGGAGCGCGACGCGCTGGTGCTTCCGACGATGGCCATCCCGGCGCCTCGGTTCGACGCGGAAACGGTCCCCACCAACGGGGGAATGCAGCCCGTCCGCCCGATGATGCTGCGCCTGACACAGCTCTTCAACGTGACGGGGCACCCCGCGATCTCGATTCCGTGCGGCCGCACGGCCGACGGCCTGCCGTGCGGCGTTCAATTGGTCGGCCGACGCATGGAAACCGAGGCGCTGCTGCAGGTCGCAGTGGCGTGCGAGGCTTACATACGGCCAACAGGCGCGAAGTCCTCTTAAGCATCGAAGTCCATTATGCGATTCGATGGGCGCGACGCCCCGCAGCGTGTATGTCGGACGATCACTGGGCCAGCCCGGAAGGCAGGGTGTGATGATGGTGCGCAGGATGCTCCTCGGGTTCGTCTTTGCCGCGCTCGTCGGCGCCACGCCTGCCGTGACGGGAAGCGCCGGAGCGGGCTCTCGCAGCACCGCTGCGCCGATCGAGGATGCTTCGGTCGACGGCGCGAGCTGCGCGAAGGTGTTCACGCTGTCGCTGCCCGACACCATCATCACGAACGCGACGGTCGTGCGGGCGACTGCCGACACGCCCGAATACTGCCGCGTGCTCGGCGCGATTGAAAAGGTGATCCTGTTCGAGGTGGCGCTGCCCACCGCGTGGAACGGGAAGTTCTTCTACGCAGGGGGTGGCGGCTTCAACGGCACGATTCCGCTGCTCACGCACGGCGTGGCTCGCGGCTACGCCACCGCCGGCTCCGACACCGGCCACCAGGGCGAGGCCACCGACGGGTCATGGGCGCTCGACAACGAACCGGCGCAGGTCAACTACGCCCACCGCGCCACACACCTCGTCGTGGTGGCGGCGAAGCAGATCGTGCGCTCCTTCTACAGCCAGCACGAGAAGCGTGCGTACTGGCTGGGGTGCTCGAACGGCGGAAAGATGGGCCTGATGGAGATCCAGCGATATCCCAACGACTTCGATGGGGTCGTGGTCGGGAACTTCGTCATCGATCGCACCGGGCTGATGACGACCTACACGTGGAATGCGAAAGCGCTCGCCGAGGCGCCCATCCCCCAGTACAAGATTCCCGCCATCGACAAGGCGACGCTCGCCGCCTGCGATCCGCAGGACGGCCTCACGGATGGTCTGATCGACCGCCCCGAGCGCTGCAAGTTCGACCCAAAGGTTCTGGCCTGCAACGGCGCTGACGCGCCTGACTGTCTGACACCGGGGCAGGTGAGGGCGCTCGAGAAGATCTACGCGGGGCCGACCACCTCAACCGGCAAGCGGCTCTTCCCTGGGTACCCGCCCGGACACGAAGACGACTACCCCGGCTATGTTACGGGCTTCGGATCGCTGAGCAGCTACCCCGCCAACTCGTGGAAGTGGCAGAACCAGTTCTGGCGGTTCTTCGTGTTCGGTTCGAGCTTCGACCCGCTCACGCAATTCGACTTCGACAAGACGCCCGGCCTCCCGAGGTTCAAAGCGATCGCCGCTGTGCAGGACGCGTACAACGCGGACCTGTCAGCCTTCAAAGCACACGGCGGCAAGCTGATCATGTACCACGGGTGGGCGGACCATTCGATCAGCCCGCTGCGAACCGTCCAGTACTTCGGCGACATCCGCCAGACGATGGGCGCCGGCTCGGACGATTTCCTGCGCCTGTTCATCGCGCCCGGTCTGCACCACTGCGTCAACGGTCCCGGCCCGAACACCTTCGGCGGGCGTGGTCACGCGTGGCTGAAGAACGACGTGGATCACGACATCGTCCGCGCACTGGACCGCTGGGTCGAACAGGGTGTCGCGCCGCAACGGATCATCGCGGCAAAGTTCAAGAACGACGATCCGAAGCAGGGCGTGGCTCGCACGCGTCCGCTCTGTCCGTATCCGCAGATGGCGCAATACAAGGGGTCAGGCAGCGTCGATGATGCGGCGAATTTCGTGTGCGCCAACCCCAAATAGCGCGACGTGAAGGAGGTCGCGTGGTGGTGGGTGCCGGGCCAGAAGTTCGGCGAGGAGGCTGAATCTGGCGATGCGCCCCGGTGGCGTGGTGTAGAGCACGACGCCTGAGAGCATGAGCGTTGCAAACGCGATGACGACAAAGTAAGGACGTGGACGCGCGCCACGACCATGGTTCATGGGGCAAGGACGGTGCAGTCATCCCGGCGCTCCTCTCGAAATCGATGCGGCCGGTGCGCAGGCACTGTTCCGCTGTGAGTGCGTCGAGGAGTGACGGGGCGCGCCGGGGCGCAAGTGCAGGCGGTGCTTGCGGTTGCGGAGAAGAGGCTGCTGGTCGGGATTCAGCCTCACTGCGTGGCGCTCGACGAGTTGGTCGTCCGCGATCGACCAACTCATCGAGACTCGTACGCAGGACACTACGCCATCTGGCTCAACGACCTTCCGAAATACACGGTCTTGGGCGTCTGCTCGTCCCACCCGGCGTTGTACTCGGGCATTACCCAACGCTCGACCTTCTTCGGCTCGAGCACCGGCTTGCCGAGGAACGGACACGACATCGCGTACAGGCCCTTGTCCGTGGCGACCCAGATCAGGTTGCGGTCCCACTCGATGAAGACGTTCGTGTCGCGTCGCCGCCAGCTCTCCCACTGGTTGATGTCGCCGACCGCGCCCGGGACGAAGTACGCGACTTCCTTCGGGCTGGTCGGATCGGAGATGTCGTAGATCCGCACGCCCGCGCTGAAGTATGTCAGCGCGACGAAGTCAGGACGCGCTTTGCCCGGCGCCATCAGCGGCTGGATGTTGTGCGAGCTGAAGCGACCGCGCGCGAAGCAGAAGTCGGTGTACGGCGCCGCCGGATCGGGCATCGGCCGCGGGAACGTGCCAATGATCTTCGGCGCGCGCGGATTCGTCGCATCGATGACGTAGCTCGTGTGCCACGGCTCGCGGCAATCGGTCTCGAGACACTCGAACACCGAGATGTAGAGATTCTGCAGCCGCGGATACGCCGGGTCGTTCGGGATCTGGTAGATGGTGTGATGCGGGATGCCGCCCATCGCCTCGAGTTCGTACGCCAGGCGGTGCACCGGCTTCGGGTGGGCGATGTCGCTGATGTCCAGCGTGTACATCCCAAAGTGGCCCATGCCGGCGTAGAGGATGTTGCCGCCGTCTTCGGGCCGTTTCGGCGCGTAGACGCCGTGCGACGAGCTCCACGACGAGCCGTCGCCGGCCCAGACGAACTTCTTGTACTCCGCCTCCTCGCCGTACATCTGGCCGGGCACCCACCACTTCGCGACGTCTTTGATGTGGGCCGGGTCCTGCAGGTCGAGGATCATGATACCGTCGCTGTACGGGCGCTCGCTGCTCTCCATTCGCAGCTGATCGGTCCAGCCCATGGCGGCGTACGCGTAGCGGCCGCCTTCCCATTGGAAGCAGTGCGTCCCGCCGCCGACCTTCCCGACGCTGAAGTCCTGCAGCAGCACGGGTTTGGCCGGGTCGGTGACGTCGAACGTCCTCACGCCGCGGGGGCCCGTGTAGCTGCGGGACTTGTTCGCGTACTCCGGGTCGTACTGCCCGCGCGGGAACTGCGGCGTCGGCGCGGTGAGCGGAGCCGACGCCCCGCCGAGTGACAACCACTTCTTCAGGCGCTTCACATAGGCGACGCTGCCGTTCGCGTTGATCGAAGGCTTGAACGCCACCGGCTTGGTCGGGTCGGTGATGTCGGTGCCGTTGACGAACATCCGCTGCGCGCCCTTCACCCAGAAGGACGAGCCCGTGGCGTCCGACCCGCCGCCCTTGGCGCCTGGGAGGAAGGCGTGGATTTCCAGGTTGCGGATGTAGTCCTTGCGGTCGAGGGAGGTCAGCGCACCCGCCGGCAGCCGCAATGGCACGGTGCCGCCACCCGTCGTGCTGCCAGTCACCTGCGCGCTCAGGCGGGCGAGACCGCCGGCGGCGGCGGCGGCGAGCGCAGCGCTTGCACCCCTGAGTAGATTTCGCCGACTGAGCTTTCCCCGTGTGTCATCGCGCATGCATCCCCCTGTTCATTGAGTCCGCCGCCCATCGCCCGGGCCGTCGTGCGCGGCCCGGCCTGATGCCACATCGATCGCCATGCAGGAAGCGATGTCAGAGACCGTGCGGATGTACGCACGGCGACCCATATGTAGCGGGCATCGAGCGGGTTGTCAACCAAGATCGCGCGTTCGCGCGCACGCTTCACAACAAGTCAGCCTGCGGCGTGTTGCGACACGCGGCTTGAGCTGGTCCCTCAATGGAGCGGCACGAAGACGGGCAACACGCGCAGGGCCAGCGCCACGGCCAGCAGCACCAGCGCGGACAACGCAAACCAGTGCACCATCGGCTCGTTGCGCACGAACGTCTTCGTCGTCAAGTACCCTTTTTCGAGCTCGTCGAGCGTACGCGACGCGCTCGTCAAATCGAACTTCGAGCTCGCCGCGAAGTAGCGGCCTCCATACCCACGGACCGTGTTGACGAAGCGCACGACCTGGTCGCTGCGCGTCGTTTCCGCCTCGAGATCGATCCCGACGACGTGCACGCGGATGCCCGCGAGCGTCGCCGCCTTGAGCGCCTCGACAGGATCACGGCCGGCATTGTTCGCGCCGTCCGTGAACACGACGACCACCTTGTTCAGCACCTTCGGCGGCGACTGGCTCTGCAGGAGCGAGGTCGCCATCGTGATGCCCTCACCGATCGCTGTCAGGCCTTCGCCCCGCAGCGTGTTCGGATCGATCAGATCGAAGTAGTTCAGCAGGTGATCGCGATCGAACGTCAGCGGGCAGACGATGTACGCATTGTCGGAAAACACCACGATCCCGATCCGGTCGTCGCGACGCATGGTAATGAACGTGCGCAACGCCTCTTTGGTGGCATCCATCCGGCTGCCCCCCGGGGGTGCCGGCATCAACTTGCCGTTGATCGTCCACTCGCCCTTGACACCGATCGGGCCGGTCATGCTCACCGAGAGATCGATGACGAACACGATGTCGAGGCCTTTCGCCTCGACCTCGCGCTCGGAGTACGGCGTGGTCGGCTCCATGAGCGCCAGCACCACCAGCCCGAGCGCGAGCCACACGACCCCATACGGCAGGTACCGAACGGCCGACGCACGGTACTTCGACCGCTCGAGCAGCTTCACACGGGTGAACGCCAGCGCCCGCCGCGGCGCGAGCAGGTGCGCGAGCACGATCGCGACGACCGCGACCGGCGCGATCCACCACAGGTCGAGTCGAAGGAAACTCATCTCGTTACCGGACCCGCGCCGCCAGGAGCCGTTCGGTCTCCTCGAGCGCGGCCGACACCGCCTCGGGACCGGGGAGATCGTCCGACCCGCCGTACACCGCACGCTCGCAATCACGGAGAATCGCCGCGATCTCGGCGGTCCGCAGCCGTTTGTTACGGCCGAGGATCGCCGTTTCGATTTCATCCGCGGTCAGCGTCCGCGCCGGGATGTCGAACTCCGTCAGGCGGTCGCGAATGAGCGCATTCAGCTTGTCGAGAACGTCCCGTCTGACGCCGGCGTCGGCCGGCCCGCCGAGGGCCCGGATGTCGGCGAGCGCCTGCCGCTGCTGCTGCAGCGTCTCCCGCCGCGAGCGCACCGTGCGCCGCGGCTTCCGGTTCCGCACGACCACCGTGAGGCCGACCACGACGGGGACGAGCGTCAGCGCCACCGCAGCCACGCCGACGGGCGTCAGGAACCGCACGGCGGACGGCAGCATCGCGATCGTCCGCGTGTCGCGGATCCAGGAGATGTTGTCGTCCGGGAGCGCGCTGCGCACGGCGACGGTCACGGCGGGCAGCTGCACCTCGTCGGCGGGCACGAGCGTCTCGGGCGGCTGTCCGGCCGTGTGGACGTAGTACCGCACCGACTGCGCGTCGATGCCGACTCGGGATCCATCGCTCACGTAGCTGGCCAGGCGGAACTGCGCACGGTAGACGATGCCGCCGTCGGGCCGCGTCTCGCGCTGCTGAGTTGCATCGGCGACCTGCAGCCCGGTGAGCCGCAGCCGATCCCGCGAGATGTCGGCCGCCAGGATGTCAGTGCCCGGCGGACAGGTGATCTCGATCGTGTAGATCACCGGATCGCCAACCCATACGGCCGTCCGACTGACGGTGGTGTTCACGATGACCGGTACCGGCGGCTTCGCCGCGGCCTCCGGGCGCGCCGCCGGTCGGGCTGTCGCAGGGGCCGCGGCCCCCGGGCGCGCCGGCGGCCTGGAGACCTCACCTGGGACCAGCCCGTTGAAATCTTGTCCAGCCGCCCACGCCGTCCCGGACGTCGTCAGGACGGCGATCGCGAACAGGTGTCGAATACGGATCACGACTTCCTCCCATCGAACACGAGCATGAGCGGTTCGACGACGTCACGCTGGGTGTTGACGAAGATGTGGTCGACGCCGGTGCGGTAGAACATCTTCCGCAGCTCGGCACGGCGTTGCTCGATGCTTCTGGCGTACAGCTCGCGCGCTTCGTGGCTCAGGCCGACGGTGATCTCCGCGTCCGATTCCAGATCGCGCAGATGCACGAAGCCGGCGCCGGAGGGGAGCCGCGTCTCGGCCGGATCCTCGAGCACCACCGCGATGACGTCATGGCGCGCCGCGAGCATCCCGAGCTCTGGAAACGCGCTGAGATCCTCGTCGGTCTGGAAGTCTGAGACCAGCACCACCATCGTTGTGCGCTTCAGGGTTCGGAGCAGATGCTGCACTGCCGGCCGGACGGCCGTTTTCCTGCCGGGTGTCTTGATCGCCCACAGGCGCGTGAGCGCCGACCACGCGGCCGGTTTGTCGGAGATCGGGGCGGTCCAGTCGAGCACCTGATCGGTGAATCCGAGCACGCCGCTGCTGATCTGGTCCTTGAGCGCTGAGAACAGCAGCGACGCCGTCACGAGCATCAAGGCCTCGTGCTTGGAACGCCGCGCGGAGCCAAACCGCATCGACCGCGACAGGTCACCGGCGAGCACCATGTGCAGCTCGCGCTCGGCGCGCGTCTGCCGCAGGAAGGCGGCGCCCAGGCGCGCGGTCGCGTTCCAGTCGATGCGCCGGACGTCGTCTCCCGGCCGGTACGGCCGGTGCTGATCGAAGTCGAACCCCTCGCCGCGCAGCGGACTCGTATAGCTGCCGACGCGCAGGCTGCGGATCCGGCGGGCCGCCCGAAGCTCGATGTAGCGAAGCTCGTGAACGAGGTGGTCGGGGATCACGGGCCGCCTTCAGGGAATCGGCACGGACGCGAGCACTTCGCCCAGGATGAGATCCGCCCCGAGCCCCTCGGCCTGCGCGCGGATGCTGCGGACGATTCGATGGCGCGCCGTGTCGCAGAAGATCTCCTTCACGTCGCTCGGCAGCACATACATGCGCCCGTGATTGAGAAACGCGTTGGCGCGGGCGAGCGCCTGGAGGTGCTGATAGGAGCGCGGCGAGATGCCGAGCGTCAGCAGCTCGCGGAGATCCGGGCGGCCGACGTCCTCGGGAGACCGGGTCGCGTGGCCCAGCCGGATGATGTAGTCGCGAATGCGATCGTCGAGGTGGACCTGGTGGCGGATGAAATCGCGGATGCGCGCGACGTCGCCGGGCATGAGCCGCGGCTGCAGCGCGACGCGCTCGAAGTCGGCGCGGAGCATCTGCATCTCCTCGGCTGGCTTCGGATAGCCGACGCGCAGCATCATCGAAAATCGATCGAGCTGCGCCTCCGGCAGGACGTACACCCCCTCCTGCTCCACCGGGTTCTGCGTCGCCAGCACCCAGAACGGATCGTCGAGGCGGAAGGTCTGCTCCGCGATCGTGACCTGGCGCTCCTGCATCGCCTCGAGCAGCGCGCTCTGCGTTTTCGGCGTCGCGCGATTGATCTCGTCGGCCAGGATGATGTTGGCGAAGACCGGGCCGCGCTCGATCCGGAACGTCGAAGTCGCCACCTCATACACGCGCGTGCCCAGGATGTCGGCCGGCAGCATGTCCGGAACGAGCTGAATGCGCTGGAACGTGGCCGAGATGACGTGCGCGACGGTCGTCACCATCAGCGTCTTGGCGACGCCGGGGACACCCTCGAGCAGCACGTGCCCGCAGCCGGCGCGCGCCTCGGATCGCGTGAACGAGTACGGAATCGCGGCGAAGAGCGCCGCGAGGAGCCGCCGCACGAGCAACTCCTGGCCGACGACAACCTTGGTGATTTCAGCTTCGAGCGCGTGCGTCGTCGCCAGCACGTTCTCGGCTGATAACTCGCCCTGAACGGCCATCCCGGTCTGTGAAGTCATAGCAGCACCAGCAGTCCTGACAGCACGAGCGCCGCCGCGGCGAGCGCGAATGAACCGATGTCGCGGTACTCCTCACGAAACTGGGTCGTGCGTTTCTCGCGTGCCGCGACCTCCGCGAGCGTCGTCGCCAGCTCCAGGCCGGTCGTCGACCGGAAGTAGCGGCCGTTCGTCATCGTCGCGATCCGCCGCAGCGTCGTCTCGCTGAACTTCGTGGTCATCTCGTCGCCGTTGTCGTCGCGCAACGTCGGGTAGTCGCTCCCGCGGGGCGCGGGCATCGTGACCGCCTCGTCGTCGCCGACGCCGATGGCGTAGATCGGAATGCCGCTGTCGTGGAACTCGTCGATCGCGCGCTCCAGGCGTTCCCCGTGATCCTCACCGTCCGATACGAGGACGACGACCTTGCGACGGTCGGGCGATTCGGTTCGCGCGACGCTGAGCGCGCTCTCCAGGGCCGTCGCGAGGTCCGTGCCGTAGAACGGGTTGCGGTCGTCTTTCATCCAGTCCAGGAAAAAGAACAGGATGTCGAGATCCCGCGTGAGGTGCGACGTGACGATGGCCGTGCCGGCGAACGCAATCAGCCCGACGCGGTCGATGGTCTCTGGCTTGTCCGTCAGGAAGTTCCGGATCTCGAGGCAGGCGCGGCTGAAGCGTGATGGCTTGATGTCGGTCGCCAGCATGGACGCCGAGCGATCCAGAAGCAGAATCAGATCGATCGAGTCGTACTGCGGGGTCCGGACGATCGCCTGCGGACGCGCGGCCGCCGACACCAGCGCCGCGCCCCCGAGGGTGACAAGCGTCAGCACCGCCATGTCGCGTTTGAAACCCGTGAGCGGCGCCAGGTGGGCGAGCCGGGGCCCGATGCCGGAGGCGCGCCGCCGCCGGTCGCGGTACCACCGGTGAAGCAGCCAGCAGAACCAGAGCAGGGGGAGGAGCAGGAGCCAGTACGCCGCGTCCGGCTCGACAAACCTGAGGGATCGAAGCGGCATCAACCGACTTTCTTCGGCGACTGCGCGTTCGACGGCTTCAGCAGGTTCATTTCCTTCGGCCGTTCGGCGTTCGGATCCTTCCGCAGGCCGGCGATCAGCTTGCCCGTGAGCTCGTAGTTGAACTTCGCGTCGAAGTCGGCCGATGAGGCCTCGACCGCGCGCCGAAACTCCTCCTGCGCCTGGGCGAGCCAGCTCATGCGTGTCTCAGGCTTCATCCATTCCACGTCGGCTTTGACGAACAGCGCGCATCCAGCCCAGAACTTGCCGCCCGGCGTTCCGGTCGCGCCCGCCTTGTCGATGACGGCGTCGTACTGGCTGAGCGCGTACATTACGGAGAGCTCGTTCTTGATCACGAGGTCGTACAGCTCGGGCAGCAGGCGCTTGCTGACCGGAAAGGCGGCGAAGCGCTTCTCCGCAACCCCGTAGCTCTCCAACGCGGGCTGGAGCCGGCCTTCGCGAACCGCCTGCTCCGCGTCGCCGATCGGATGCAGCCACCAGCCGGCACCGAGGAGGAACCCACCAAGAATCAGCAGCAAGGCCGCGAACGCGAACGTGTGCAACGACACGCGAAAGGCTCTCGGTTTCATGAAGGTTCCCTGAAAGTCGTTGATTGGGCGGTTCAGGCGACCCATTCTAGACCCAAAATAAGCGCCCGTTCTGACCAACCACCCTTTCGCCCCCATTAACCCGGCCGATCCGCGTCAGGGAACTGCCCCGCCTCGACAAGCGTGCGCATGTCGCGATTGGTCCCGGCGATGATGCGGACATCCACGGTCACCGGCCGGGAAGTCCCCAGGAGCTCGATCTGTTTCGTTTCGAGCGCCCGCAGCGGCTTCGCCTGCAGCGCAAAAGAACCGGCCGACGACGCGCCCTTGAACAGACGGCTGGCTTGACTGTGATCGGGCAGGGGGGGAGTCCCAACACCGCCAACCGGCAACGGCTGTCAAGGAATCATGTATCGACGAGATGGATGAGGTGGCAGGTGGGATGCGGAGCACGCCGGCCCCGCAACGAGGCCGGCGTGCACCAGACGCTACTCGAGGCTGGCGCAGACGAAGTTCGCCGCCTCGTCGACGCTGCCCGACCCCTTGTACTTCGCCACCTGCGGGTACGCGCAGGTGGGACGGGTGCGCTGAACGCCCTGTGTCGGATCGTCGTTCTTGTACTTCGTCATGACGATCTTCTCGGGCGCCCGGCCCTTGGTCACCCACTGATCGAGCGCCGCGAGGATGTCGTTGTCCGGGTCGTCCCCCGCACGCGTCTGACCGCGCGCACCGAAGATGTTCGGGCCGGGGCCGCCGTTGCAGTGATAGAGGCCGGGCGGCAGGAACGCGCGCACGAACTTGTCGGTATCAGCCCCGTGCACCTTCTTGACTTCTTCGAAGTACTCGACGGCGCGGCGCGGCGGCGTCGAGTGGTCGGCCCACCCGTTGTAGAGGATCAGCTTGCCGCCGTGCTTGGAGTACTTCGTGAGGTCGGCGTCGTAGGCGTCGTGGATCTCGGCGAACTTCGTCAGCTTTTGCGGGTCGCGGTCGTAATCGAACTCCCGGACCGAGTCGTAGCCCGGGTTGAACGCGACCCACCGCATGAAGCTGTCCATGTACATGAAGTTGCTCGATGGGTACCCGTGCATGATGCCCGTGCCGGTGATGTAGGACGGATAGTCGCTCTCGTGGCCCGGGGAGTAGCCGGGGTAGAGCAGCTTGCCCTTCGAGTCGCGCGGGCCGTCGAGGATCTTCCGCCACGCCTCCACCTGCTTCGGCGTCAGGCAGTCGTTGCCGTCGGGCCCTTTGCACGTCAGCACGGCCGGATCGAACGTGCAGCGGTCCGGACGGTCGATGAGGCCGTCCTTGAGGCCGTCCGCGGCGTCGCACGCCGCGAGCGTCGCCTTCTCCATCGCGGCGATCTTGCGGGGCGGAATCTCCGAGCCGAGCAGGGCGCGCTGCGTCCAGTCGAACATCAGCATCAGCTTCGTGCGATCCGCCACGTAGCCGCCAGCGACCACGCCGTCGAAGTCCTCGGGATAGCGCTGCACGGCCATCAGGCCCATCTTGCCGCCGTTCGAGCAACCCATGAAGTAGGAGCGCTCCTGCGGCTTGTTGTAGTACGCCTTGACGATCTCCTTGGCGATCACGGTGGTCAGGTGCGCGCCCCGATGCGCGTAATTCACCTGCACCTGCGGCTTGTTGAGGAGCGCGGATGCGTCCCAGTGCTCGCCGCGGTGACCGGTGTCCGACCCGGTTGACGCGTAGTTGCGTGAGAGCCCGTCGTTCAGCGAGGGGACCGTGCCGTTGTACCCGCCGCCGCCGGAATAGTAGAACTTGCCGTTCCAGGTCTTGGTCGGGAGCCCGACCTCGAACAGGATGACCTGCTCGATGCCGCCCGCCACGCGGCAGTGCTCGGGAATGTTCCCTCTCGCGGCCACGATCTTGGCGTCGGTGATGACGGTGTCTTTCAGCTTGAGACCGATGAGCGTCGCGCACGCCGCCTGAGCTTCAGCTGAAGGCGCCGCGGCGCCCTGACCGGCCAGCGCCTGCGCCTCGGCCTCCGTCGCCGGAGCGTTGGCTGCGCTGCCGGACGCGGCCGGCTGCTGCGTTTGTGGCTGGCTGCCCTGGCACGCCACGAGTCCGCTGGCGAGCGCGGAGGCACCGAGCAGCATCAACAGCGACTCTTTCAATCGTCGAGGTGTTCGCACTTGCATGAATTCTCCCTGCCGCGCCGATGCTACTCGCGGCTCAGGCGTTTGGCAAGGCCGCCGACCTCGTGCTGCTGACCGCGCCGGACGCCGAGCTTCAGACCCTCTGCCTCTACTGCCGCGTCGCGCAGGCGACGTTCGCCGCTACCGCGAGCCGGCCGCCGGGGCGTTCCAGTAGTCGATGAACGCCATCACGGTATGGTTGAACTCGTCGGGGTACTCGCGGAAGTTGAAGTGTCCCGCGTTGTTGACGATCTGCAGCCGCACGTTCGGGTGCCTGGCGGCGAGAATCTCGTAGAGCGCCACGCCGTTGGTCAGCGCCGGGGCCTGCGGATCGTTGACCCCCCAGATGAGCAGCGTCGGCATCGGCAGCAGCACTTCCTTCCTGAAGCGATCGTGCAGCGACGCCTTGTAGGCGTTGAACTGCGACCGCAGCGGCTCGCCGGCGCCCGCCTTCATCTTCGCGATCGCCGCCTGCGACTTCGGCGTGTGCGCCATCGCGATGGCCGGCACGAAGTACTCGTCGGGGAACGCCTTCGTCGCGTTCGGCTCGTACGAGAGGATGCGCATTTCGCACTTCCAGTTCTCGTCGGGCGCGGGCGGGCACTTCGCGAGGAGCCGCTCGTGGATCCCCGGGTTCAGGTCCGGCGACGCAGTGGCCGAGTCCACCATCACAAGCGTCTTGACGACCTCCGGGTGCCCGATCGCCAGCAGCCACGCCAGGCCCGCGCCGCGCGACTGCCCCACCAGGTGCACCTTTCCCAGCTGCATCGCCTGGATGAAGCGGTACATGTGCTCGACTTCACCCTGGATGTTGAAGTCCTTGTCGTCCTTCGGGTTATCGGTCATCCCCGATGCCAGCTTGTCGGCGGCGAACACGTGGTACTTCGTGGCGAGCCCCTTGATGTTCGTGCTCCAGACGTTGGCGCTGTAGTAGCCGGCGAAGCCGCCGCCATGCACCAGCACCATCGGCTCGCCCGTCCCGAGTTCGTAGTAGCGCGTCCTCACGCCGCTCACATCCACGAACCTGGGCACCAGTCCGCCGATCGCGCCGTTGTTCGGCACGTTCGCCGACTGCGCGTGCGCGGCCGGCGCCGCCGCCAGCAGAAGAACCGCGATCGAGATTGTCCGCTTCACCATGTCTTCTCCTCCGTTTATTTCGACCCGGGCGCATTCTTGCCGCCGTTCGAGCAGCCGAACCAGCCGACATGCGGCAGCACCACGATTATTGAGGGGCAGGCGAGGAAGGTCCACTCGATTCTGGCGGGGGGGCTTCTGGGGGATCGGGAGAAGGGCACCCTTTCCGGGAAAGGCGCCCTTC